>Ga0134095_1000484_pt1 | contig 38727 bp, 34 predicted proteins | sample 6_2taG_FD_94449 | JGI IMG/M metagenome (GOLD analysis project Ga0134095, IMG submission 94449) | Switchgrass degrading microbial communities from high solid loading bioreactors in New Hampshire, USA - 6_20_20_110_A2 metaG | ecosystem: Engineered > Bioreactor > Semi-continuous > Anaerobic >... | reverse complement strand
TTTTAATTATTGGGTATTCCGATGCAATTTAGTTCTATTATCACATATTTGGTTGGCTTTCCTTCAAAATATAGCATAATAGAGCCGATTTTGCATATATCGGTCGCATATGGACACTTCCGCAATTCATGTTGAATTTACTTCTGAGATATAGTAAAATCATAATAAAAATAATTAATGATTCTGAAAGTACGGTTGTATTTGATAAATGTCACTGATGCAGTTCTTTAATCCGAGTTATTCCGCTCGGGAGATAACAGTACCCTCTGGATAATTAATTACTATAGAAGTTATGTATTGCCATTAACTAAAATAATGATGATTGGCAAAGAAAGGAACATATAATGTCCATATATTATGAAAATAGAAAAGATAAGATGTCAGTTGGTACAATAGTTGGATCATATCACCCTTTACACCTTCACCGTTCGGTTGAGCTTGTTTATGTAGTCAGCGGTGAAGGCTATATGGAAATAGATCATAAAAAATATATAATACCCAGTGAAAGTTTAGCTTTCATTTTACCATTTGTTCCTCATGGCTCATTATCTAAGCAGGGAAGCTGTGTGTATAAAATTATTATGCATCAGCCTGAGTTTGTTGGAATAGGCTTATCTCAAATGAGCAATCGTATATTGAAAAATATAGTCTTATCAAAAGAGGACTTGCATCATGAGGTACACTATGTGATACAAAATATGTTAATTGATAACACTGTGGATGTAAATGAGGCTTATCTTCGTTTACTATATGCAAGGATTAGGCCATTACTTAAATATACAGAAAAAACAGATACACACTTGCTGCCGATTATAGAGAAAATATCAGTTTATATGGCCGAACACTATACTGAGCCGTTGACAAGGGATATATTGTCAAAGGAATTGGGAATTAACAAAGGCTACCTTTCCAAAATTTTCTCACAGGTATTCGAATCCAGCTTCAATCAATACTTAAATAATCTTAGGATTGAACGCGCCAAGTATCTGTTAGAAAATACTGAAGATACGATCCTTGATATCTCGCTTAGCTGTGGATTTGATTCTGATAGAACTTTTGAGCGTGCTTTTAAATCCGTCTGTTCGCTCACTCCAAGTAATTATAGAAAGCTTTGTTTTATGAATAAAAATGATGGGAAACAAAAACTAAACTGATCCATATAAGTTCATTCCGGCAAGTATTGATAAACTTCAGACTATGGAAAAAATCATGGCTGCGTCACATTTCTTATTCTTTTTATTTTCATATCATCATTGTATCTGTACAAAAACCTGTTTTTTTTTGATAGAATGGATTTGTCGAGCGATATGTCCGAAAAGGGAGAATGTCTTGAAGAAAAATTCCGTTGTTCCGATACTGAAATGGGTTGGCGGGAAACGCCAACTGTTCGGCGAAATAAAAAAACATATACCGGAGTACAAAACATATTACGAGCCCTTTTTAGGCGGCGGAGCCGTGTTTTTCGGCCTGCAGCCCGAAAGGGCTGTTGTAAATGACATTAATTCATCGCTTATGTGCGTGTACCGGGTAATACGCGATCATACCGAAGAATTGATAGAAGAGCTGAAACAGCATAAGAACGAAGCCGGCTATTTTTATGAAATACGGAACTGGGACAGGAACAAAGAAGAATACGAGAAAAAAAGCGATATACAAAAAGCTTCACGGATAATTTATCTGAATAAAACCTGTTATAACGGGTTGTTCAGGGTAAACCGGGCGGGTGAGTTCAACGCGCCTTTCGGGCGTTATAAAAATCCGAATTTCGTGAATGAAAAAGCCCTGCTCGCTATGGGAAAGTACTTGAAGCAGCCGGGAATAACACTTATGAATACGGATTTTGAAAAGGCTCTCGAAGGAGTGCGGAAAGGGGATTTTGTATATTTTGACCCGCCGTATGACCCGGTGTCGGACAGCGCTAATTTCACCGGGTATGACAAAAGGGGGTTTGACAGGGAAGAACAAAAACGTTTGAAGCTGTTGTGCGACAGGCTTGATAAAAAAGGCGTAAAATTTCTTCTTTCGAACAGCGCAACGGATTTTATTTTTGATTTATACAAAGAATATAAAATTAAGATAATAAAAGCGAAACGTTCGGTAAATTCGAAGGCCGACCGGCGCGGTGAAGTGGATGAGGTTCTGATAAGAAATTATTAACGCAAACCTTATTATGAAAATCAAAAACAGAGCGGAAAAACATGAACGCAATGAGCGGCTTAGCCAACTTGGAAACAGCGCATCCACTTTGACATGAAGGCAAAAGTATTCATGAAACAGGAGGGTACAATTGGTCGGATTTTTTGAAAGCGAGTTTTTTGCATGGGCAGTTTTGCCTTTTCTAATCGTAATGGCCCGAATGCTCGATGTTACGCTTGGGACGCTGCGCATTATCTTTGTTTCAAGAGGCAACAGGTTGATTGCGCCTATCCTGGGGTTTTTTGAAGTTTTAATCTGGATCGTCGTAATAGGCCAGATTATGAAGAATCTTAACAACCCCCTTACCTATTTTGCCTATGCATTTGGGTTTGCCATCGGGAATTACCTTGGCATCGAAGCGGAAGAAAAACTTGCAATCGGTTTTTTGGTGATTCGTCTTTTTGTAATCAGCGGGGAGGAAGATTTGCGTGCGAAAATAATCGATGCCGGGTTTGGTGTAACATCCATCGAAGGCAGAGGTTCAACCGGCAAAGTGACAATACTGTTTTCGGTAATCAAAAGAAAAGACCTGGACAGGTATCTTTCCATTGTTAATGAAAGCAGCCAGGAAATATTTTATTCAGTTGAAACCGCAACAGCCGCACATCTTGGGATATATCCGAGCCAGAAGAAAAAGAAGCATCTAATCAGTCCGAATGATATTCTGAGAAAAATCACAGGTGGTATACGAAAGAGAAAATAAAAGGCGAATTTTTAAAATAAAAAAAGAATAATGAAAAAAATTCGTCCGGATCATTCTTTACAAATTATAATGATGCCGATATGATATATATATACAATATCTTGGCTTTTATTTTAAAAAAATGCACAATATATAGTAAATATGGAGGTAAAATGTTATGAAACTGTCGGATAATGCCGTAAAAGTACTGGAAAAAAGGTATCTTGCAAAAGACGAAAACGGAAATCTGATTGAAACGCCTGAGCAAATGTTCAGAAGAGTGGCAAAAACCGTGGCGTCTGCTGACGCGGATTATGTCGACAAAAACGAACTGGTTGAAATTGAGGAACGGTTTTACAAATTAATGACCGAGCTTTACTTTCTGCCGAATTCGCCGACGCTTATGAACGCGGGAAGGCCTTTGGGACAGCTTAGCGCGTGCTTTGTGCTGCCGATCGAAGACAGTATGGAGGGCATTTTCGACAGTGTAAAAAATGCGGCGTTGATACATAAAAGCGGGGGCGGGACCGGTTTCAGCTTTTCAAGGCTCCGTCCGAAAGGCTCGTCGGTAAATTCTACGGGAGGGGTCGCAAGCGGTCCTGTCAGCTTCATGAAAGTTTTTAATGCTGCTACGGAGGCGGTTAAGCAGGGAGGAACCAGGAGAGGTGCCAATATGGGCATTCTCAGGGTTGATCATCCCGATATTCTCGAATTTATTACCTGCAAGCAGAATAACGACGACATAACGAATTTTAATATAAGCGTCGGAGTAACGGAAGCATTTATGGAAGCCGTAGAGCTTGGCACTGATTATGATCTGATTGACCCGAAAACAAAAACCAAGACCGGCAGCCTGAGCGCCCGAAAAGTATTCGACATGATAGTCGAAATGGCCTGGAAAAACGGTGAACCCGGTATAATATTCCTTGACAGGTTAAACCGCGACAATGTTACCCCGGAACTGGGCGAGATCGAAAGCACCAATCCGTGCGGCGAGCAGCCCTTGCTTCCGTATGAATCATGTAATCTCGGCTCAATCAATTTGAGCCGTATGGTCAAACAAACCGAAAAGGGATATGAAGTTGATTATGAAAAGCTCAGGGAAGTAGTCCACACATCTGTTCATTTTCTTGACAATGTAATCGATGTAAACCGGTATCCTCTTCCCGAAATAAAGGAAATGACCCTCGGTACGCGCAAAATAGGCCTTGGGATCATGGGATGGGCCGATATGCTGTTAAAACTCGGAATTAAATACGACTCTGAAGAAGCCATTCAGCTGGCTGAAGAAGTTATGAGTTTCATACGGCAGCAGGCACGCGAAAAATCAAAGGAAATCGCAAAAATTAAAGGGGTTTTCCCGTATTACGATAAAAGCATTTATAAGAGCAAAAGAATCCGGATACGGAACGCTACCACAACAACAATCGCCCCGACAGGTACATTAAGCATAATAGCAAGTGTTTCGAGCGGGATTGAACCGTTATTTGCAATTTCATTCATAAAAAATGTTATGGATAACGATGAGCTTGTTGAAACAAACCCGATATTTGAAGCTGTTTCAAAAGAGAGAGGGTTTTATTCGGAAAGATTGATGAAAGAAATTGCAAGGAAGGGCGGTCTTCGTGACATTGAAGAAGTACCCCGGGATATACGCGAACTTTTTGTTACGGCGCATGATATTTCTCCGCAGTGGCACGTGAAAATGCAGGCGGCTTTCCAGAAATATACCGATAATGCCGTTTCAAAAACTGTGAATCTGAGAAACGATGCGACAACAGATGATGTGCGGGAAGTTTTCATAACGGCATATAAGACCGGATGCAAGGGGGTTACGATTTACCGTGACGGAAGCCGGGATATGCAGGTGCTTAATATCGGAAAGGTAAAAGGAAAAGGCGAAAGCGCCGCATCGCAGGGAAGCGGCGAACCCAAAATTGTTCCGAGGCCCCGCCCGGATATTACAAACGGTTTTACCGAAAAGGTAAGAACCGGCTGCGGAAACCTGTATATTACCGTTAATTATGATGATCAGGGAATATGCGAAGTATTCACAAACACAGGCAGGGCAGGCGGCTGCCCGTCCCAGTCCGAAGCGACGAGCCGCCTTGTATCGATTGCGCTCAGGTCAGGTATTGCGGCCGAATCGATTATCGAACAGCTTAAAGGGATCCGCTGCGCTTCTACCATCCGCCAGCGGGATATGAAGGTTTTGTCGTGCCCCGACGCGATTGGACGCCTCATTGAAAAGGTTATGAATCACCAGAACGGAAACGGGGACAACATTAAAAAAGACGAGGCGGATGTTTTGGGAGGAGTGGTACAAAGACCGACAGCCCGTCTGGTAGGATCGGTTGATGTGCTGACCGCGGGCGGTGACCAAAGCAAACGGAGCTACCGCAGCGCGGATAACCTGTGCCCCGACTGCGGTGAACCGATGGAGCATGAAGGAGGCTGCAAGATCTGCAAGAAATGCGGCTACTCAAAATGCGGATGACCGAATACCGACGCTGTGACGGGAGAGGGTTCCGGTTTGATTCTTAGTGTAAGCAGAAGAACGGATATACCGGCGTTTTATACGGACTGGTTCATTAATAGAGTTAAAGCCGGTTTCGTATACGTGCGCAATCCGATGAATTATCATCAGGTCAGTAAGGTGGCTTTAACCCCGGATGTTATTGACTGCACGGTATTTTGGACAAAGAACCCTGTCCCGATGCTCGGTAAGCTTGGGCTTATTTCGGATTATAATTATTATTTCCTCGTTACAGTCAACGCCTATGATAAAAAGATAGAAAGGCATGTACCTGAAACAGATGTTGTGATTAACGCTTTTCAAAATCTTTCGGAGAAAATCGGGAAGTTGAAGACCGTATGGAGATACGACCCGATTTTTTATACTGAAGATATTGATTTATCATATCATATAAGAAATTTCGCAAAGATCGCGTCGCAACTTAAAGGCTATACCGGCCGTTGCATAATAAGCTTCGCGGATGTGTATCGGAAAACGAAAAGGAACATGCCAAGCTTAAAGCCGTTAACCGAATATATGATGCTCGAAATGGGGGCACGGCTTTCTGAAATAGCGGACTCTTATGGTATCGAAATCATGGCCTGTTCTGAAAAAGCTGACCTGTCGCCGGCAGGCATTAAGCATGCCAAATGCATTGATGAATCCCTGATCTCCGGGATAATCGGGCGTACGATTTGCGTTGGAAAAGACAAAAACCAGAGAGATGAATGCAGATGCGCGGCAAGCATTGACATCGGCGCGTACAACACATGCAAGCATGGGTGCTTATACTGTTATGCAAATTACAGCGACAGCCTCGTAAAACGCAATACGCTTAAACACGATCCGGATTCCCCGTTTCTTACAGGAGGTATCGAACCTGATGACAAAATTATAGTCAGAGATATGCAGTCATATATCAGCAGTCAGACAAGTTTTTTTAATCCGGTATGATGCGTTCTCATCATCATTTTTGTGCTTTACAATACCCGGAAGCCATAGAAAGTGGTTATAAAAGAAAGGGGAAAAAGATATGGAACGCAGGGAGGGCTTTAATTATATGCCGAAAGGAAAACCGGCTCCCGTAGTCAGACCCGGGGAGTTTGTCTTTGCCGCGGTCGGGCTTGATCACGCGCATATCGGGGGAATGATCAACGGGCTTCTTGAAGCGGGAGCAACACTGAAATATCTTTTTGATCCCGATAAGGCAAAAATGGAAGTATACAAAAAGATGTTTCCACAGGCACGGATCGCTTCATGCGAGGAAGAGGTACTGTCGGACCCGGAAGTCCGTCTGGTTGCGAGCGCCTGCGTTCCGTCCGAAAGATGCGCGCTGGGGCTGCGGGTAATGGACGCCGGCAAGGACTATTTTGCCGATAAGCCGCCGCTGACCACATTGGAACAGTTGGAAAGCGCAAAGAAAAAAGCGGAGCGGACGGGCAGAAAATATGCTGTTTATTACAGTGAGCGTATTCACAATGAGGAAGCTGTCTTTGCGGGTGAACTTATAAAAAAGGGCGCAATCGGCAACGTAATCCAGACAATAGGTCTCGGACCGCACCGGTTGAGCGCCGATTTGAGGCCCGACTGGTTTTTTGTTAAGAAAAAATACGGCGGAATACTGTGTGATATCGGCAGTCACCAGGTTGAGCAGTTTCTGTATTACACGGGAGCATCCGATGCTGCCGTGGTAAGAAGTCAAATCGCCAACTATGCCCATCCGCAGCACCCGGAACTGGATGATTTCGGCGACTGCATGCTTGTAGTCGATAACGGCGCGAGCGGATATTTCAGGGTGGATTGGTTTACACCGGACGGGTTATCGAATTGGGGCGACGGCCGTACTTTTATCCTGGGTACGGAAGGGTTTATTGAACTGCGCAAATATATGAACCTGGGTGAAAAATCCGGAAGCAGGGTATATTTGGCCAATAATAAAGAGGAAACGAGTTTCGATGTTCGCGGAAAGGTAGGATTTCCGTTTTTCGGGCAGCTGATTCTGGATTGCCTGAACCGCACGGAAACCGCGATGAAGCAGGAGCATGCGTTCAAAGCTGCGGAACTGGCTATAAAGGCCCAGCTTATGGCAGAAAAAATAAAGTAGAACGTTTCCGTTCTACCCTTGGTTTTCCTTGTTTATCGAAGAGAGCCCGAACAGGCTTCCGAGTATTCCGAGGGCAGCGCTGCCCGATAAAAGCAGCGTAACAATCCCAAGCAAAAGCCTGTCTTTTGGAGGAAGAGGGATAAACGGCATGGCTCCTCCCAACTGGGCATATCCGCGGTTAATAAGTACCGTAATCAGAGCCGAGGCCAGCAGTCCGCCGCCGAAGGTTAATAAGAACCCGACAAGCACAAACGGGAAACCGATAAATCTGTCCGGCGCGCCCAAAAGACGCAGTGTTTTAATCTGCTCGCGGTTGTGGTAAATGCCCTGTCTGATCATGTGTGATATTATTACAAGAGTCGTTATGCTGACTGCGGCAATAACGAGATAGCCCAGTATCTCAAGCGCGCGTGAGATTCCTTTTATCTGCTCGAGAACCTCCCTGTTATCGCGCACATAATCAATTCCTTTAATGTTCCTAATGCTTTGCAGCACAGGGTCAATTTTGTCCAGGTGAATTCTTATCTCAAGATAAGGCTCAAAAGGATTTTTCTCAAACAAATCGAGGATATATGACTCGTCGCCCAGGATATTCTCCATACGGGAACGGGCTTCTTCGGCTCCCACATAACTGACATTCCATACTCCGTCGATTGATTTTATGCTGTTTATTATATCTTCGGGGTTTTCAGGCAATTTGTCAAAATATGCGCTGATTTCCGCCTCCTGCTGAAGCAAAACGACGAGTTGGCTGCTGATTCCCCATACTGCGACGACAAGGCCAAGCAGAAACAGTATAAGGCCTGTCCCCAGGAACGAAAAAATATTCGAAACGCTGTTATAGCGTATAATTTTGCCCGCTTCGCGCAAAAAGTAGCCTATATTTTTCATGTCCGCCCACCCCTTCTTTCAATCGATATTTTCCCCTTTTCCACACACAGAAGGGCGTCGGCATTGCAGCCGCCTATCAAATGCGTAGCGTGTGTTGTAATCAGGACGGTTGTATTCCTGTCTTTAAAAGATTCCAGCAGCCTGAATATTTTCACCGCATTGTCATGGTCCAGATTCCCGGTCGGTTCGTCGGCAAGTATCAATGCCGGCCTTCTTGCCACAGCCCTCGCTATCGCGACGCGCTGCGCTTCGCCGTATGACAGCCTGTCTACGAGCGTAAATGCTTTATGTTCAAGCCCGACCCGTACCAAAGCGTTTTTTGCCAGTTCCTTTGCCTTATTCATCGGGATATCGAGAAAACGCATTCCCATGATAACATTTTCTATGGCTGTCCTGCCCGAAATCAGCTTGAACTCCTGGAAAACCGGCCCTATATCCCTTCGAAGCTTCCTTATTTTTGCTGTTTCCCTTTTCCGCATCGGCTGCCCCATCACTTCAAGAAAGCCCGTGGTGGGGAACTCAATACCGATAAGCAGCTTCATCAGGCTTGTCTTTCCGGATCCGCTCGGTCCAATCACATAGTAAAGTCCACCTGCATGCAAATCCAGGTTAACATCATCGAGCGCGACGGTACCGTCACGGTATACGAGTGAAACATTCCTTGCCTTAATCATGATGACCCCCCGTTATGTATTAAAAATCAGGAGCAATGACAAATTCCAGATAGCCGTCGTAAAACTCGACGGATTCTACCACTACATCCCCCATCAGTTCTTTAAAGTCTATAACTATCGGCCCGTTTCTGAACAGTTCATTGATTGAGCTTTCGGTTAACGGCATCCGGTAAAAACTGCCCTTAACCACTTCAAGTTTAAGGATGCTTTTATCTATAACGCTGAATTTCCCTGTGAGGACCAAATGTTTATCGGGTACTTCCACAATGATTTCATCGGGAGTAAAGTAAAACACCATCCGGGGTATCTCCGGCTGGTTTTCTAATACATCGTTGAGCGTCTGCGCGTAAATCGTGCCCGAAAGCCTGGGGAAATTAAGCCTTAAGTTCAGCGCTTCAACAGGGAATTCGCCCCTTTCGAATATGCTTGCGAAACGGACCAGTATTTCGGAAAAAAGGATTTTTAATTCATCCCACATCTGCTGTAATTTTTCCAGCTCGTTCTGGTATAGTTCCCTTGAATCCGCCAGCGAAACCAGGATTGATTCCTGTTCCTCCTTTAACCTGTGCATTTCCGCGATCGCAATCTGAAGCTGCGTCATTGATTCATCCAGCAGCTTTCCGTACTCGGCCAGGTTATCTCTTTTCATCGCGAGCTCTTTTTGATTTCTTTCGAGTTCATCGAGCAGAAGAACAGTGTTCTTGCTCAATTCACGCAGCATATTAAGACTTCGTACGAAATCGGTAAGGTTTTTCGATTTTAAAACCGTTTCGAGAAATGATGCCGGGCCCTTTCTTTGATAACCGACAAGAAATCTTTCGAGAACATTAAGCTGCTCGTTATAACCGCTTTGTTTTTCGGCGATTTCACTTTCAAGCCTTGCGATTTCGGCCTCAAGCGCCTCAATTTCCTGTTTTGTCTGTTCTTCACGCCTTTCAAGCTCTTCTATATCCTGGGAAATCGTAAACAATTCCTCCATTACTTTTGTTTCAATATCGGAAATTCCCTGGAGTTTCTGTTCGATTTCCATTATAGGTTGTACCTGTCCCATAGCATGGCGGGGTAAAGTATCCGCAAACACAAAAACCGTAAATAACGTTATTATTAAGAACAAGCCGAATTTCCGCGCCCTTTTCATGTATTTGAGCCTCCCGAAGCAGGTATTTTTGTTTTTTACCCCAACAATAGACAATATGAGAATCGTTTTTGATTTAATATGAAAATATGAACGAAATGAGGTTTCGTCCATATTCAAATTATAACATGACATGCTTATCGTATCTACTGCTATTATGTGGAATATATGCTGCTTACGGTGGAGGGATGCATTTTCTTGAAATGGAAGATAGCCCTGAAAGGCGGGCTTTACGTTCTGATCCTATACATACGCGGCCGGCGGTGAAAAGGAGCGGTTATTGTATTTCCCGCACCGATCGCCGAAATAACCTATGGCTTTTTGGTTTTCGAGTACGCACACGACCTCGCACCTGTTCGGGCATCCGCCGCAGATGAAACTGCGCGATTTGAACTCGGCGTCGGATACCGAAAACCCTTTAAACATTGTTTTCTTTTTCTCGCGTTCAAGCTTTTCCCTTGCCAGAATTGCCGCGCCGATAGCTCCCATAACGTCATAATGCGGCGGAACGTGAACGGGAAGCTGAAGCTCGTTTTCGAAAGCCCTGTGAATACCTTTATTAGCCGCGACACCGCCCTGGAAAAGAACCTTGGGAAGCAGTTCCTTTCCTTTCGCAACATTGCTCAGATAATTCCTGACAAGCGCTTCACAAAGCCCGCCGATTATATCACATGTCGCATAACCAAGCTGCTGCTTATGGATCATGTCCGACTCGGCGAATACCGCGCAGCGGCCGGCAATTCTGACCGGCACGGCCGCTTTTAAAGCGTGGTCTCCGAACTCCTCAATCGGTATTTCAAGCCGTTCGGCCTGCCTGTCGAGGAACGAACCCGTTCCGGCGGCGCATACGGTGTTCATTGCGAAGTCCGTTACAACGCCGTCTCTTATGATAATAATTTTCGAATCCTGGCCTCCTATTTCAATAACTGTTTTTACTTCCGGATCCGCTTGAATTGCGGCAACGGCATGAGCGGTTATTTCGTTTTTGACGATATCCGCGCCGATCTGAATTGACGTTATCATTCTGCCGCTTCCCGTCACACCTACCGATTGAATCTGCCTGTCGTCATATTTATCCTTTAAAACGGCAAGCCCTGAACGAACCGCCTCCATCGGCCTTCCTTTCGTCCGTATATAGAGTTTTTCAACGACATTGCCGCTGTTATCAAGAAGCACGATATTCGTACTCACGGATCCGACGTCAACACCTAGTGCATACATGTTCGCGTCTCCTCTCCAATAGATCGAGAAAGGCTTCTATCCTTGTAAGGTATCCCGCTTCGCCGGTCATCTCGTCAACTACGAGCGAAAGGACGGGCAGTTTCTTCTTTTGCGCAATGGAAGGAAGTATTGACTTTGACACTATTTCGGGCATGCATCCCATCGGGAATATCTGAATCGCTCCGTCCATCTGCTCTTTTGCGGCTAATACTGCTTCACCTATGCATTCCCGCGCGTGTCCGCCGATATAAAGCGGCAGAAATTCATTCGAAGCTTTCAGCAGTTCCCTTGAATTAAGATTAATCGTCTTAAGAAGCATATCCTTCAGCCACCAGGTCGGAGTCAGCCTTCTGACCGTTGAAACCCCCATGTCCATCAGGATATCTTCGATGTAAAGGTTTGAAAACGGTTCAATGACAGTATATATTTCTCCCATTACCGCTATTTTCAGCGGTTTTTTCGAATAGTCCGCCGGAATCGTTTTGATCCTGTTTCTGTACTGGTTCAGAATTTTGACGGCTTTAACCGGATCACTGCATGAGAAAACTTCTTTTTTGCATGACGATAAAAGATTTTTTGCTTCGCCGGGGTTTGTTTCGTATCCCGCGATCGCGTGCGCCGAAGCTTCGATTTCATCAATAAGCCTCATCGCGTTATAAGCCAGAAAAACAGAGCCGATTTTCGACAGGGCGCTTTTTCCGCTTTCCAAACCAACCTTCCGGATTCTTTTGAACAGTTCGTTTAACCCTATGCTTTGTACAGGATCCAAAACAATAAAATCGACGTCATAGCCGAGCTGCTTCATAATGCGGATCTGCAGTTCGGGATATTCACCGAACCTGCACGGTCCGCAGCTTCCGACCAACAATACCGTATCGGCGCCGCTTTCCACACCGGCAATATAGTTTCCAACCATCAATTTAAACGGAAGGCATATTTCCTCGGGAGAATATTTCGAGCCGAGGGATAAAGCTTCCCTGCTGTTCAGTGGAGGTATGACATAATCAAGCCCGAGACTGTCAAACAGGATTTTGACCGCTAAGTACACATTCCCGAGGTGAGGGATTGTAATTCTCATTCAATACCCTCCTTTCGAGCATGTCGATAAAGGCTTCGACGCGCGTATCAACCCCTGCCTCACCCGTGTGTTCATCCAGCTTTATAACGAGCATCGGGAAATCCCCGACAAAATGCCTTATCAGATCAATTATCACGGAATCAATCCCGCATGCGAATGACGACAGGTAAATAATGCCGTTGATTAAATTTTTCTTAATCAGAACGCAGGCTGCCCCGAATATCCGGCGCTGAAAAGTCCAGAAAGGTTTTTTAACGAGTCTTTTTACTTCTTCGCGCGTTTCGCCGTCGCTGACAAATTCCTCTGTAATAATTCCGATCCCCTTTGCGCGAAGTTTATTAAAAATACCCATATTCAAATAATCATCATTTACGACATACGGATGGCCGGCCAGCATAACCGTGAGTCTGCGGCCGGGCTCTATTATTCCCGTACGGCTTTTTTTCTGCGCTTTTTTTGCGCTGACGAAGGCTTTTTTTATTGCGGCACTGTCCCTGGTCACGGCCGATCCCGCCGAAAGACACCATTTGAACAGCTCTTTATCGTTCCGCATGTATAACGGGTCAACGGAAACTTTTGGGACACTCGGAATGCTGTGTATTATCATTTCCGGCAAACCGCAGAATTTTGGGCATATATATTCCTTTTTGCAGATGCTCATAATACGAGGTATAATCAGGTAGTCGCAGCGGTCCTTTATCGATGCCGCGTGACCGTGGAACACCTTGACGGGAAGACAGGCCTCATCAACACAGAATTGGACTCCCATATCCAGAATATCTTTGTTTGTCTGTTCGGATACTATGATTTCCGATCCGAGTTCTGAAAAGAATGTTTCAAAGAAAGCATGGTATCTGTAGTATAATAACCCCTTAGGAATTCCAATCCGCATTCGATCACTCTTTCAGGCTTTCATTTTTTGTCATTCGTTATTATGTCCTGAAAAAAAGGGGTTTATTAATACCCGGCGTAAATGGACCTTTGTCATTCCATCTGCACTATTACGTTATTAATCCATTTTTTCGAAATGAAACGCTTTAAACCGAGGCTGAATTTATAGATCTCCTCGAGGTTTACGGTTATATAAACGATGTAAACGGGAAGATGATATACGAGCCCTCCGATAAAAGCGAGAGGAACGGCGATAAACCATACTCCGGAAGTGTCGAGGAAAAGACTGTACTTTGTGTCGCCGCCGCTTCTCAAAATACCTACTATGTTTATCATATTGAATACTTTAACCGGCATGAACAAACCGAAAATTTTCAATACTGTGCGAGCATTTTCATATACTTGTGCCGTGACGTTGTAAAAAGCAAGCAAAATGCCGGAAGAAAACGAAACAATCAGGCCGATGACTATTCCAAGGGAAGAACCAAGAACAGCGAGGCGCATCGAATAAACAAAAGCGGTTTGTTCATCGCCTTCGCCTATCTTATTTCCTACCATCACGGCACAGGCATTAGCTATGCCCTTGAACAGCACAAAAGAAACTCCCTCAACGGCCGATGAGATGTTAATCGAAGCTAGTATGTCCGTGCCCATTCTGCCGTATACGACGGTGTACATCGTGACCCCTATTGACCATAATACTTCATTCATTATTACAGGGACAACAATGTTAAAAAATTTTGCCGCAAAGCTGCCGCTGAACGCGGATAATTCACGAAATGAAGCGGCAGGGGCAAGCTTTAAGGAATATACCGTACCAAGGATCAGGAAGAGCTCCGCAAATCTTGCGATGACAGTCGCGATTGCGGCCCCTTTAGCCCCCATCGCGGGCATTCCGAGCTTTCCGAAAATCAATATGTAATTCAAAACCGTGTTAATTGAAAGGGCGACAGCACTGGCTATCATAGGCAGTTTTGTCTGCCCTGTGCTCCTTAACGTCGATGCATAGCAAAAGGTAATGGAAGTCGGGATATAGCAAAAGCAAACTATTCTCAAATATGAACTGCCGATCCGGATAACCTCCGTGTCTTTTGTAAAAAGGGACAGGACGAACTCCGGAAATATCAAAATAATTAATGTGGCAAAGAATGTAATGACAACAGAACACAACAAGCTTAGACCGAGTACCTTGCGGATGTTTGTCACATCTTTCTTTCCCCAGAACTGTGCAACGAACACCGAAGTACCGCTGCAAACGCCGAACATAAACAGCGCGATTAAAAAGAAAATCTGGTTTGCCAGCGCAACGGCAGCTATGTTTGTTTCGCCCAACTGCCCTATCATTACGGTATCAACAAAATTCAACGAAGACATGATTAAATTTTGAAGCGCAATAGGTGCAGCAATCCGGAATAGATTCTTATAAAATGCAAAGTCCCCTAAAAACAGTCTTTTCATAATGTCGTATCTCCTGTGTGCAGTGTGAACTTAGTCAGCCGGCTTATGCCCGCAGGATAAAAATTTCATAAGAATAATCTTATATCAAACAACTGTTTTTGTACAGTGATAAATAAAACCAGACAGGTTTTTCCGGAATATTTCTTTCAGGTATTGAAGGTTTGCCGCAAACTGGTACAATTAATATAGCCGTAAAGCTGTGGTTATCCGGCAGCTAATCAAAAATAAAAAGTGCCTGCTGGATATTATTTGATCTACACAAACAAACAAAAAAGGACTATATTTATTATTATGAAACAACGGGAATTAAAGCTTAACAATACAGCCAATAACAGGCAGATGGAAAAAACAAAAGGCCGATCGGCTTTTTTATATTCGATAATAGCTGTTATAGCGGGTGTTCTTTCAGGCATCCTCATTGCTTCGTTTTTATGGAAAGATGAGAAGGTTCCGTCCTTTAAAGACATATTCGGTACCGAAAAAAGCGAGAGCGGCATCAGCGAAGAAAAACCGGTATCTTCCGAAAAAAGGGATAACGGTGTCCAGGCTGAATATAAAATAACGAAAGGGCAGAAGTATTATACAAGGCTTGTAGAGGACGGCGATAAAAACATCCTGCTTGTCGGCGAAGATGCCACGAGCGGCAATTACGATACGATTATAATAGCATCTGTTTCTGACAAGAACAAAACAGTAAGGCTGATAAACTTTCCGAGGGATATCTACATTGATTACAGCGAAGATGTGTTGAACCTTTTAAAGGAAAAATCCCCTAAATTATATGGAGCGAAGGGTTTTCAAAAAATAAATGCCGCTCATACGGTGGGATCAAGAATTGAATACGAGAATAATATGGGCAGATTCCGCAACAGCGATATTGACTTTCTTGCCGATCTTATCGAAGAAGTCTTTATGATCCGCGTAGATGACTATGCGTATGTAAATACGAAAGGCTTCAGGGAAATTGTCGATCTATTCGGAGGAGTCGAAATTAACGTTCCTGTCCGGATGAAATATGACGATCCGACGCAGGATCTTTATATTGACTTACAGCCGGGACTTCAAAGGCTGAACGGTGAAAAGGCCGAATGGTTTGTAAGATTCCGCCAGGGATATGATAATAACGGGGTATTCAGACAATATTCGGATGAATTCAGAAAGGAAAACCAGAATGAATTCCTGAAAGCCTTTTTCAAGCAGCATGTTAACTTAAAAAATATCGGAAAGGTTGACGAACTGAGCAAATTAATCGGTGAGAACATCAGAACGAGTGTTATAGGAGTTCAGAAAATATCGGAATACATGAATCTTCTCCGTAAGGTGCTTAATAAAAATTACGATCAGCAGTCGCAGATTATCGAAAGCTTCGATAAAAATATTAACGGAGTTTATTTTAAGATAATAAGGACCGAATAAAAGCCAGGATTTATTTGTATTCGCTGTAATACTTGGCGACCGTCGAAAATCCGAGTTCCTTAAGCGATTCAATGACAAACTGCTGAATAACGGAGGAATGTATAGGGTCGGTATTATAGGAATTTATTTTTTCCTCGACAACCTGACCGACTTTTTTTATATCGGAGCTTGCCATCGGTGCTCCAGCGGAATCGGAGGCATATTCAATAGTCAGCAGTACCTTATTTATATCGAAATCCTGTAAGCGCCCGTCCCTTTTTATTACTTTCATGTGAATCAACTCCTAAAAAGTTGTAAAGCCGGCAGCCGTATTTCCGTGTTCAGCCAATTATATTATAAAACGAACAGGCAATATTTGCAAAGTATTACAAAACAAAAAGAGCATATGATTATAGTATGATTGTCTCCAGGATAAATAATATCTATTTTAGCCGGGCTGTCATACAAAAGGAAAATATAAACGTATTATTTATTGATTAATACGGACGGAGGAGATGATATAAATGATGAAGTATCTTGAAAAAACGCTTTACTTTGGTTTGGGTCTGATAACCTATTCCGCGGAGAAAGTCGAACAACTGGTGAATGAACTTGTGAAAAAGGGCGAAGTTGCTGCCGAGGATGCAAAAAAGCTTGTTAACGAATTGATTGAAAAAGGAGAAAGCCAGAAGGAAGCCATCAGAAAGTTTATCAGGGAAGAGATGGCCAAGCATTCGACCCAGAAAACCGAACCGGTTTCCGAAGATGCAATCAGGAAAATAGTGCGGGAAGAGCTGGAAAAAATGAAGAACCAGGAAGACACACAGGAATAAACAAAGGAACGGGGAGCGCAAGCTCCCCGTTTTTTATGCTAGATAAGTCCTCGAATCAGCCAAAAGAGGGGTCCGAAGCGAATTCCCGGACGATACCTGAACCTGTAGGGTCGCCTGAAAGGGGGTCTGTATATGGGACCGTACCGGGGAAAATTTCTCCTTGGAACGTATATGTATGGACTCATTGTGAATCAACTCCTTTACTGTCTTTGTATATTTTATGTAAATTAACACAAAAAAGTGACAAGCCTCGAAGCTGTTTGTGATATTATTCTTTTTTCCGTGTCTCTTACACGGTATAATAAACTTGTGGTTTCTGCAGTTATATTAAAGAGCCGCCAAAAATCCTTGCATTTGGCGGAGGATGTCGTTATTCGCTTATTGTCGCATGTTTTGAATAAAATTATCATTACGGAAAAGGTGATAAAATGGAGAAAAGAATAGGTGTTGTCGGCATTGTTGTCGAAAATCCGGATATAACCGGGAGGCTTAACTCTATCCTGCATGACTATGCCGAACTTATAATAGGAAGAATGGGAATTCCGTATCGACAAAGAAAGGTCAGGGTTATTTCGTTAATTGTTGAAGGAACGACCGATGAAATCGGAGCTTTGACCGGGAAAATCGGAAACCTTCCCGGCGTGAGCGTTAAAAGCGCCCTGTCAAAATCCTGATGCCTGATTCCCGATTCCATGCAATGTTCATGAATAGTACCTGAAAAGTTACTGTAATACCCGGCGGCCGGTAATGGGCATCCGGTTATCAGATGGTTTTCCGGCGTTTATTAGCTAAAAGATTCTGCAGCTGTGGAGGAAGCGGGGCTTCGCATATAATCTCGTCAACGTCATCGACGGAGCAGAGGATGTGAAGGTAAACCTTGTTTATTTTACTGCTGTCGCACAGCAGCACTTTTTTTGCGGATTTTTCTATCATAGCCTTCCTGATGTTATTTTCCTCAATTGAGGTATCGGTAGCTTTTCCGTCCAAACTCAGTCCCTTGCAGGAGAAAAAAGCAATATCGGCAGTATAGTTCCGGATAGTTCTTTCCGCCTCACTGCCTACGTAGGAGAACAAATTAGAAATTGCCATACCGCCGCTGCATATATGATTTATTTTCATTTTTGATAACAGGTAGGATGTTTTTACGCCGCTCGTGATTACAAACAGATTTTTTACATGTCCTATATAAGGCAGGATATTCAGAACACTGGTGGAGGCATCCATCATAATGATATGCCCGTCATGTATCAGAGACGCGGCTTTCTTTCCCATGATAGCTTTTGCCGTGTTTTGATTTTTCTCACGCAAAAGCAGAGGTGTAAATTCATAAGCGCCTCTGTTATTAAGCCTGACTCCGCCGTGTGTCCTGATAATAAGCTCTTCTTTTTCAAGAATGGCCAAATCGCGGCGTACCGTGGGCTCGCTTATGAAAAGCTTTTTGGCAAGATCCGACACGCTGAGCTCGTCCACTTCTTCAAGGATTGACAAATACTGGTTTTTCCGGTGATAAAATGGCATATCGGTTTCGTCCTTCAATCAAAAAATGAGCAAATGAGCAATAATTTGCTCAATAAATAATTATTTAATCAGTTTAAACCAATATTATTGATCAATTTAATCATAGTTGTTAACATTTAGTTAAGTAAATGACATATATCAATTATATTTTTTAGGGATAAAAAAGTCAAATACACTGGGACGTTGTTACTGTTTCGAATCACAAAGTACCTAAGCATGTGAAGAATTTTTTCAGAATAGTTTTGAAAATCTGATTTTTTTGTTCTATTGAAAACAATAGCGTAATTAAAGCATTCATGGAATGTCGGTCATGGGTTAAAGAAAAGAATCATACTTGTGATTGCCGGTATGAGAAGGGACAATAAAATGAAAAAGAAAATAATTGTTATTTCAGCAGACGCCCTGGTTTGGGAAGACATAGAGTACATGAAAACTTTACCGAACTTTCGGAAGTTTTTGATGGGCGGTTGTATGGTAAAAAGGGTCAGATCGGTCTATCCTACAATCACATATCCTTGCCATACGACCATGATAACCGGGGTTTATCCGAAAAAGCATAAAATATTCGGAAATTACGAATTTATACCTGGCCGGCTGAATCTTCCGTGGAAGTGGTACTATAAATCGACAATGCATAAATATGATATTTTCAGAGCTGCTAAAGAAGCGGGTTATACGACAGCGGCCGTTTACTGGCCCGTCACCGGGAATCATCCTTACATTGATTATTTAATTGACGAATATTGGTTTGAATATCCGGATGACACTTTTTATAAAGCGTATAAGAGGACAGGTTCTTCCGAAGAGGTGCTTGAAATTATTGAAAAGCATAGAGAAGGCGTTGTTTTAAGGAAGCATCCCGGATGTGATGAATTTGTAATTCGCTGCAGCTGCGATATCATCCGTAAATTCAAGCCTGACTTGTTGATGATTCATCCTGCCAATATTGATGCGGTAAGGCATGAGACGGGTTTGTTCAATGAAAAGGTAAATGAGAGCCTGGAAGATACGGACCGCTGGATAGGCGATATTATGAAAGCCGTAGAAGAAATCGGCGAATTGGATAACACGAATCTTGTGCTGACAAGCGATCACGGTATGTTGGAAATAAAGAGGATTATTAATATAAATGTGGTCTTTGCTGAAAACGGATTAATAAGGGTATCGGATGATGGTAAATTTGAGGACTGGGATGCGTACTGCCTGTCAGGTGGGCTGTCCGCCCTTGTTTTTCTGAAAGATCCTGAAAATAAAGAGATTTATAACAAAACTTATAAATTGCTGAAACGAATGGCTGAAGACGGGATATACGGGATAAGTGAAGTATTTACCGAAGAAGAAATTAGTGAAAAAGAACATTTTGGCGGTGATTTTGCTTTTGTTTTGGAATCGGACGGCTATACTTCCTTTGGTGATGCATGGACAAGGCCGTTAGTTAAAAACTTTGATTTATCTGACTACAGGTACGGCAGAGCGACTCACGGTCATTTGCCCGATAAAGGTCCGCAGCCCGTATTCATAGCAAAGGGACCGGATTTCTGCGAGGGAGTAGTGATTGAAAGCAGACCGCTGGTGGATGAAGCTCCGACATACGCAAAATTATTGGGGGTAGAGCTGAAAGATGCAGACGGCAAAGCAATAGACGAGTTTATAAAATAAGGAGGGAACATCTTGGCAAAAATAGAATTCAGGAATGTGACAAAAGCCTTTGATAAAAATGTTGTTATAAAAGACCTTAATTTAGAGATTGAAGACGGCTCATTTACGGTTCTTGTCGGGCCATCCGGGTGCGGCAAAACCACACTTCTCCGCATGATTGCCGGCATAGGGCCGCAAACATCGGGGCAGGTATTAATCGATGGTGTTGATGTATCCAATGTGCCTCCCGGAAAAAGAAAAGTGGCAATGGTTTTTCAGAATTATGCCATATATCCGACAATGACAGTAAAAGAAAATATAGAGTTTGGCTTGAAGAATAATAAAGTACCAAAGGAACAGAGAGAAAAGTTAATCAATGAAACTGCGAGCAAAGTAGGTTTGACGGAGTATCTTAACAGGAAGCCCAGCCAGTTGTCCGGCGGCCAGAGGCAGCGCGTTGCTTTGGCTCGCGCAATGGTAAAAAATCCTTCCGTTTTCTTAATGGACGAGCCCTTATCCAACCTTGATGCAAAACTAAGGGTACAAATGAGAGTGGAATTAATTGAACTGCATAATAAACTTAAAACAACATTTGTATATGTGACGCATGATCAGGTTGAAGCTATGAGTATGGCAGACACGATTGTTCTTATGAACGAAGGGAAAATACAACAGAAAGCTTCGCCCGAAGTAATGTACAAGGATCCTGATAATCTGTTTGCGGCGAGATTTATCGGTTCTCCGCCGATGAATGTATGCAATCTTGACCACAAAGGCAACAAGTTCGGTTTCCGTCCGGAGAGAGTAGATATTACGGATGAATATGTAAATGATACGGCATTTATTATGGAAGGAGTCGTAGTTACCCGGGAAATGCTTGGGCACGAAACGATTTATTCCGTGCGCAATGAGGAAGGCATAACAGTAACCGTAAAAAGACTGGATGATAAATGGCGAATGGATCAAAAAGTCTTTGTCAGCGTCAAAGACATTAAAGATATATATTTCTTTGGAAAAGACGGGCAAAGAATAAGGGAAAACGACAATGACTATGCTTACTGCATAAACCAGTTAAGAGGAGTAAAAAATGAGGAAAATTGATAAGATCAAACAATATGTTTTTCCATATTTATTAATACTTCCTTCAATGGTTGGTATCGGATTATTCGTTGTCTACCCGATTATTAAAGTCATAATCCTTAGTTTTTACAGCACCAATATGATTAACCCTGCCAAGACGAAGTACGTAGGGTTTGAGAATTACATAAAAATGTTCAATAAAGTTATGTTTAAAAAAGCAATGGTGAATACAAGCATTTATACTCTTGTTATGATCGTAGTGGTGCTGGCGCTCTCGCTCTTATTGGCAGTATGGCTTGGACAGAAATCGAGCAGGATCAATTACATATGCCAGATGGCCGTATTTTTGCCTCATATTATATCAATTGTTTCGGTAGCTTTGATTTTTGTCCAGATGATGGAGCCTAACTTTGGCCTGTTTAATTCGATCCTGGTAGCTTTGAATTTGCCGACGAGCAGGTGGCTGCAAAGTTCCGATACCGCGTTGATGTCCGTGCTCCTTGTATCCATATGGAAGAGCGTGGGATACTATACATTGATATTTATTGCCGCACTGCAAAGTGTTCCAAGGGATATATATGAAGCAGCCGAGCTTGACAATGCCGGGAAATTTAAAACATTCTATAAAATTACATTGCCAATGATATCGCCGCAGATATTCTTTGTCGTAATAGTATTAACGATTGGGAGCTTCAAAGTTATTGAAACGATTCGATTAATGACCAACGGCGGGCCGAATAATGCCACGACCTCATTGGTATTTTACATCTACAGGGAAGTGTTCAATAACACGGATATCGGCAAAGGCGCAGCGGCAGGAGTAGTTTTGATGGTGATTGTAGGAATAATGACAGTGCTTTATTTCTCGAGCCTTTCCAAGAGAGTGCATTACAGATAGAGGGGGTGTAAATCGAAATGTATGGGGTTAGTCAAAATATAAAAAATACTGCGAATATTATATTAAAAATTCTTGTTATTGCGATATTTGCTTTCCCTTTTCTTTGGGTGATATCTGTTTCGCTGCAGACAGATGCTGAAGTAAATACTTTCCCTGCGACGATTATACCGAAAACCCCCCAGTTTAATAATTATGTGAGGGCTTGGCAGGCTGGGCCGTTTTTAACATATTTTAAAAACTCGGTTGTAATAATTGTTGCTATCATTACAATACAGATGTTAATTATGATTCCGGCTGCCTATGCTTTTGCGATGTATGATTTAAAGCTGAAAAACATATTATTCAGTCTTGTACTTATAGCATTCATGGTTCCGACCCAGGTGACCTTTGTGCCGGTTTATCTGATGATGGGAGAATGGGGTTTGCTGCGGACATTATGGCCCCAGATACTGCCGTTCATGACAAATGCATTTGGTATATTCCTGCTTAGACAGTATTTTATGCAGGTGCCTGAAGAATTAATTGAAGCTGCAAGGCTCGATAATGCAAGTGAACTTAAGATTGTTTACAAATTAATGATACCTATGGCAAAGCCTGCTTTGGCGACGATTATTCTGTTCAGCTTCGTAAGTCACTGGAATGAATATTTTTGGCCCCTGATAATGACAAACACAACGGACGTCAGGCCGTTAACGGTTGGTATAGCCGCATTAAAGAGCACGGAAGGCTTTGTTAACTGGAATACTATAATGGCGGGTAACATGTTCCTTATTGCACCGATCCTGATAGTATATGTGTTCTGTTCAAGGTTTATAATAAAAGCTTTTTCTTACAGCGGAATAAAGTAGTGAGAGTCGTTTTATAAGCTCTAAAGTCTAATAATTTTTATTTTAATATAAAAGGGGGAGGTTTCTGAAATGAAACTCAAGAGTATTATTGTCTTTTTAGTGTGTGCTGCTATGGTGTTATCAATGGTCGCATGCAGCCCGAAAACATCGGGTGAGCCTGCAAAACCTGCCGAAACTGCTCCGAAAGCCGATGAAACCGGAGGCGCGACAAAAGGAACTCCAAGCGGCGGAAAAGTTACCGTTGATTTCTGGCATTCAATGTCAGGTGCCACTGGTGAACTTCTTGACTCGATCATTGCACAGTTTAATTCCGAGCACGACAACATCGAAGTAGTCGGCACTTTCCAGGGCGGATATTGGGAAGCTGCATCAAAGGCGCAAACTGCTATTGCGGCCGGCGAAAACCCTGATGTTTTAATGATGGGCGCCGACCACGTAAGTATATTTGCGCAGGAAGAAGGTTTGCTGGAAGACCTGATTCCTTACATGAAAAAAAGCGGAATATCCCCGGATGATTTTGTTGAATCATTAAGCTGGGATTACAAAATCAACGGCAAGATGATTGCTATCCCGTTCGGCCGCTCAACACCTGCACTTTATGTCAACAAAGACATGCTTAAAGAAGCAGGCGTGGAGGTTCCCAAGACATGGGACGAAATGGAACAGGTATGCAAAGTTATCGTAGAAGGCGGTTATGCCGAGTACGGTTTTGCAATGCCGTACGATACATGGTTTGTGTTCATGATAACCGCCCAGTACGGTGGAAAATTCTTTAATGAAGATCAGACGGCATTAGGCTGCATAGAAGACGGGTCTTTGGAAAGAGGACTTACGATGTTCCAGAATATGGCCAAGAAGAAGTATATGTTCTATGGCCCGACCGACAACAGCTTTAACGTTTGCACGGGTCTGTTCCTGGATCGCGGCTGCGCAATGGTTCTTGCTTCTACTGGAAATCTGTCCGGTATAGCAAGAGACGCTTCGTTTGATTTTGAGTTGGCATTTGTACCGGCCGGAACAGTTCAGACAGTCCCGACAGGCGGTAATTCCCTTGTTATGATGGCTGCTTCGGACTCGAAAGAAGAAGCTTGGGAATTCCTGAGATGGTTAATCCAGGAAGAAGCCGGAAATGCAACATTTGTTAAAGGAACCGGATACCTGCCGACTACTTATTCGATGACCGAAATGCCTATCATCCAGGAATACTGGAAACAAAATCCGCATGCGAAGACTGCGTTTGAACAGCTTAAGTATGCAACCGACCCGCACAGGATACCGAAAGTCGGCGAGACATTGAATGATATCCTTGCATGCATGGAAGCAGTTATGTATGACTATGAAGACGTAAAAGCGTCAATTAACGCGCTTAATGAAGCTGTCAAGGATATATTGGCCGACTGAGAAAACTGAACAAATACGGTATGGGGGTTGTATCAGCAACTCCCATACTGTTTATGTTGCAAAGGATGTAAGAACATGACGATTAAGCTCGATTGCCATGCGCATTCACATCATAGTCCTGATGCCTGCCCAAGCATAAAAGAGATGTGCATTGTGGCTGAAAAACGGGGGTTGGAAATACTTACCGTTACGGATCACTGTGATGTGGATGAATACAGCGAAGAAACACTGAAAGAACAGCTGACCAATATGTATAATGAAATCCGGGAGTGCAGGAAACAAAGCAAAGTTAAACTGCTATATGGTATTGAATTGAACGGATATTTTGAAAACGAAAAGTTAGGCAAAGAAATGCTTCATTTTTTGGATTATGATGTGATCCTCGGGTCCGTTCACAATGTAATCGGACAAGAGTCATTTATGTCCTGGCGGTTCGACAGAAACAAAATGAACGAAATAATGGATGAGTATTTTGAGCTTATGTTAAAGACTGCAATGATTGATGAGATAAATGTAATGGCACATCTGACATATCCGATGCGGTATATTTCAGGAATACCCATAAAGAATTACATGAGAGATATAATCGAAATTTTTAAAGTCATGAAACAAAACGGGAAAGCCCTGGAGTTAAATACAGGAGGAATGATGCATGAAACGGACAAACCCAGCCCCGATTTCGATTTGTTGAAAATATATCGTGAATGCGGCGGAGAACTGGTGACGTATGGATCGGATTCACATGACACGCGGTTTATTGCCAATAAAATGGAATATGCTTATGAGCTTATAAAAGCTGCCGGGTTTAAATATATTACTTATTTCGAGAAACAGAAAGCAAATCTGGTTAGTATTGATTGAACCGGCTAAGCAAACGCTTTTTTTAAGTTAAATCGAATTTGATGAATATTTAAATATAGAATAAACTCAAAAAAAATAAAAGCAAGGTGAGGGGAATAATGAGTATAAAGACAAGAGCCGTAAGGTTTTATGGTAAAGATGATTTGCGGTTGGAAGAGTATGAACTGCCCAAAATTAAAGATACCGAAATATTGGCGAAAGTTGTTTGTGACAGTATTTGCATGTCAACATATAAAGCTGTCAAGCAAGGCACAGCTCACAAAAGGGTGCCTTCCGACATAGATAAAAATCCTGTTATTGTAGGCCATGAATTTGCGGGAATTATAGTAGAGGTCGGCGAAAAGTGGAAAAATGATTATAAACCGGGTGATAAATTTGCTTTGCAGCCGGCGTTCAATTACAAAGGTTCGATGAAATCCCCCGGTTATTCGTATCCAAATTGCGGCGGTGACGCAACTTATATCATAATACCGGAAGAAGCAATGCTGACCGGCTCTTTATTAAAATTCAAGTCGAAAGCTTTTTTTCATGGGGCATTGGCTGAGCCGATCAGCTGCGTAATAGGAACGTTTCATTCATTCTACCATACAAAAACGGGCGTTTATAAACATGATATGGGTATATTGGAAGGCGGCAGAATGGCGATTTTAGGAGGAGCCGGCCCAATGGGTATCGCGGCAATCGATTATGCGCTGCACGGCGACAGGAGGCCGTCACTTTTGGTTGTTACCGATATAAATGAAAAAAGGATTGAATATGCTAAGCGGGTATTCCCGGAGAGTGAAGCCAAAAAGTGCGGAATTGAACTCGTAATTCTTAATACAAGTGAAATGAAAAGCAATAATGAATTGCTTTCATATACGGATGGCAAAGGATTTGATGACGTATTGGTAATGGCGCCGGTTAAAAGCCTTGTCGAGCAGGGAGACAGCATCCTTGGGAAGGACGGCTGCCTGAGCTTTTTCGCGGGACCGACCGATAAAACGTTTTCGGCGAGCGTTAATTTTTACAATATACATTATAACGCAACGCATATTATGGGGGTTACCGGAGGGAATACCGATGATATGCGTGAAGCGCTTGAACTAATGGACAGTGGTAGAATAAATCCGGCAGCAATGATTACAGAGGTCGGTGGATTGGATTCGGTTGCCGAAACTACTATGAACCTGCCGTCGCTGTCGGGGGGCAAAAAGCTTATATATACTGAAATTAATATGCCGCTTACCGCGATCAGTGATTTTAAGAAATTAGGCAGAGAAAATAAAGCCTATAAAGAACTTGCGGATATTATCGATAAGAATAACGGCTTTTGGTGTTATGAAGCAGAAAAATACCTGCTTGAAAATTTTAAAGTATAAAATTTAATTTATGTCCTTAATGAACCGAAGTTATTTGAAGAAAAATAAGTTTTTACTGAAACAGGGGTGGTATTTTGAAAGGCGCCGTTTTTTACAAGAAGGGAGATTTAAGGGTCGAAGATATTGAAATAAGAAAACCGAAGAGCTATGAGGTTACATTAAAAGTGGAATACTGCGGCGTGTGCGGAACGGATAAACATATCCTTGCCGGTGCCGAAGGCGCAGGGTATACACCACCCGGTACTGTGCTCGGGCATGAATTTTCAGGTGTTATTACCGAAGTGGGCGAAAACGTAAAAGGTATCGCGGTAGGCGACAGGGTATGTGTAGACCCGAATGATATGTGCGGGAAATGTTATTACTGCAAACAGGGTATTGGGCATTTCTGCGAAGATATGATTGGTATAGGAACCACGGTAAACGGCGGTTTTGCGGAATTCTGCACGGTAAATGCGAAACAGGTTTATAAAATTCCGGACAGCCTGTCACTTAAGGAGGCTGCTATGGCAGAGCCCGTCGCATGCTGCCTGCACGGCATGGATTTGATAAATATGCGTGCGGGCCAGACTGTCATGATAATCGGAGGCGGGACAATAGGCATGATAATGCTGCAGCTGGCCAAAGCATCGGGAGCGTCCACGCTTATCATGATAGAGCCTGTAGAAAGCAAAAGAAAAATGGCCTCGAAGTTCGGTGCAGATATCACAATAGATCCCTTTAACGACCGTATTGAAGAAGCGCTTGCAAAAGCAGGCGTTAAGCAAATAGATACGACAATAGAATGTGTCGGGCTGGTTAAGACAATGAATATGGCGATAGATTTTACGGGTAAAGGCGGAACGGCTATGCTCTTCGGACTTACCGAGCCCGACAGTGAAATGATAATAAAACCTTTCGATTTATTTAAGAGGGAGATAACTGTTAAAGCGTCATATATAAACCCTTATACACAGATGAGAGCGATTAATTTGCTGAGCTCGGGCATTGTCGATGTGAACAGCCTTATAACCGATATAGTCGGGTTGGATAACATCAATGATGTTTTCATGACGGACAAATATAAAAACAGCGGAAAGATACTGATAAAGCCGTAAAATCCGCCGGGATAAACATTAAGAGCACGGCGGCAATACCGAATCGGGAAGTGTATTTACAATTTAAGGGGGATTATAAAAGTAAATGAAACACATTTATTTGACATTGCTGTGCTGTGTTCTATTGGCGGCACTGCCCGCTTGCGGCATGCGCGAAAAAAACGGTTCAAACGGGGCGGATTCTTTGGAGAAAATTTTAACATCGGCAGATACGTTAAAATCGGAATGTAAGGAAATGTTTACTATTGATATGCCGACCAGCGCAATTAACCCGGCTGCAAAATTGAATATCGCGCAGGGAGGTACGGTTGACGGTACATATTATTATCAGGCATTCATAAGGAAGCATGTTTTAAGCAAGGAAGCGGATAATATTGTCCGGATTGTAAAAAGCGAACTTGCAACGGGAGAAATTGTCCTGACAAGTGATAATCTGAAGCTTAACCACGCGAATGATATTACCTATAATCCTAAAACGAATGAATTGATTGTGGTTCACAATGTACCAAACACCAGCCGGATTTCCATTATAGATGCCGATACGTTAACATTAAAGGAGACAAAGGATATCGGTGTTAATATTTACTGCCTTGATTATAATGAAACATATGATGAATATGTTATCGGTTTAAGCGGCGGTCAAAGTTTCCAAATTCTTAATTCGGATTTTACGGCCAAGAGCAGCGTTTTTCAACCGACGGACCGCACTGACGGATTTGTTACGCAGGGCTGTTCCAGCTGCGGGGATTATATTTATTTTGTTCTTTACAAGGATAATGTTATAACGGTATATGATCGCGGCGGCAACTTTATTACGCTTATCCAACTGGATGTAAAGTCACTGGAGCCGGAAAATATTACCGTAATCAACGATAAAATATATGTAGGATGCTACTCAGCCACATATGGCGCAAAGTTATTTGAAGTTACGCCCGTTTTGGAAGCGGAATAAGATCAAATAATACTAAAAACGTATCCGGTAAAAAATGCAGTGCCGGGAAGAATGCCGAATATATATTACGGAGTATTATGGGGAACAGAAGAATTGTTTTTGGTACGGTTACATTAAATCCATGCATTGATAAAACGGTAACGGTAAAAGAATTTACGGTCAGCGGGCTAAACCGCGTCATTTCTTCATTTCAGCAGCCTGCCGGAAAAGGTATAAATTCATCAATTGCGTTCAATAATCTTGGCGGCAATACTTTTTGCACGGGGATAAATTACTCATTGAACAAATCCGTGTTGGAAAAGTTCCTTGACAGTAAAAATATAAAATACGATTTTTTCACTGTTCCGGGTGAACTAAGAACGAACTTAAAAATATTCGATCTTCAAAAAAACGAAGTGACTGAAATTAACGAGCGCGGACATAAAGTTCCTGATGATTTTGAAGATAAATTTTTATCAAAAATCGTCGAGCTTTCGGATGGCTTTGACGTGCTTCTTCTGGCGGGTTCGGTTCCTCAGGGCGTAAATAAGGACATATATGAGAAATTAATCAATTCGGTTAAAAAACCCGGTTTAAAAGTTATACTTGACGCCGACGGAGAGTTTTTCGCAAATGGAATAAAGGCATTGCCGCATATAATCAAACCGAACAAGTACGAGCTTGAACTGTATATAGGCGAAACTCTCGGTTCCGATGAGGAAATAGCAAGAGTATCAAGGCGGGAGTTCATAGAAAAAGGGATTGAGATTGTATGTGTTTCAATGGGGCCTGAAGGGGCCGTAATAGTGGATGATAATTCCGCATACAGGGCGGAAGGTATAAAAGTTGATGTAAAGGGTACCGTAGGTGCAGGAGATTCAATGGTAGCAGGAATAGTATACGGCATTGACCGGGGGTATGAACTTGATGGGTTATTAAGGTCGGCAGTCGCGAGCGCGACAGCGTCTATAGTAAAAGAAGGCACCGAACTTTGCGACCTCGAAGGTTATAATAAGTTTTTTCCCATTGTCGATATACGGCCGATAAAAATATAAGCTGTTTAAATAAACCTGCCGGCAGATCGGCAGGTATATTTCGGTCCTTTTAGCCATGACAGGTTTTTGCTATTCTTTACAAAAAAATTTTTACGTATTACAATTAAGAATAACTGAAAAGACATCTTTTGTACTATGTCCAAAAGATACCGAAGGAAGGACATCAATGTGGATAGGTATTTAATTCCGTTTAATACGGATGAAATTGCTCATGAGAATTATGATGTTGTAATAGTCGGAAGCGGAATAGCCGGTGTTTATACAGCCCTTCAAATAGACAGCAGGATAAAAATCGCAATTATTACAAAAGAAACCATTGATATAAGCAATTCCGTACTTGCCCAGGGCGGGATTGCGGTCTCCCTTGATAAAGAGGACTCACCGGAATTACATTTTAAAGATACCGTGTTTGCAGGAGCCGGCTTATGCAATGAAGACGCGGTGTGGGTTCTTGTCAATGAAGCGGCTGAAAATATTGAAATTCTGCAAGGATACGGGGTTAAGTTTGATGTGGGCGAAGACCATAGGCTTGCGCTTTCGCGCGAGGCCGCACACAGCAAAAACCGCATTATCCATGCCGGCGATGCTACAGGCAAGGAAGTATGCGACACCTTAATACATGCCGTATTGAAATGCAAAAATGTTACTATTTTCGAAAGAACGTTTGCAATAGATATTATTACCGATGACAAAAAATGCTACGGCCTGCTTGTTTTTAATGAAGACTCCGGCGAATACAAATTTTTTGCTTCCGATATTGTTATATGCGCGTCGGGCGGTTATGGCCAGTTATATAAATATACGACAAATCCTCCCGTTGCCACCGGCGACGGAGCCGCAATCGCACACCGGGCAGGCTGCGAGCTCATGGATCTTGAATTTATCCAATTTCACCCGACCGTGCTGTACCATCCGGAGAACAAATCGTTTCTTATATCGGAAGCGGTGAGAGGCGAAGGCGCTTACCTGGTGGACAGCTCAGGAAAGCGGTTTATGCAGGATTATCACCCTATGGCGGAACTTGCCCCGCGAGACGTTGTATCACGGTCGATTTTCGAACACTTGCAAAAAATCGGGGAAACCCACGTATTTCTTGATATTTCGCATAAAGACGCGCAGTTTGTAAGAAACCGGTTTCCAACGATATATTCAACATGCATGAAATACGGGATAGATATAACGAAGGACAGGATACCCGTTGCGCCTGCGGAGCATTACTGCATGGGCGGCATAAAAACCGATGAATACGGCAGAACGCGGATAGAAGGCTTTTATGCATGCGGTGAGGCTGCCTGCAACGGTATTCACGGTGCCAACCGTCTTGCGAGCAATTCGCTTCTTGAGGGCCTTGTATTCGGAAGAAGAATCGGGCTTGAAGCAAGCCGGATTATTCTGAACAGGAAAACGCGCTCTGCTGTAAAGTCCGTGCGCGCGGAGCCTACAGCTTATCAAAACGGGTCCGGGTTTAATACGGAAGAGATAAAAAAACGCCTGAAAGAAATCATGACTCATAATGTAGGCATAATACGCAGTAAAGAAAAACTTAACTATGCACTGGACCAGGTTCGTGAAATGAAAAAACAAATCGAAGGAAGACGGCTTGTTTCGATTGAGCAGTGGGAACTCGCGAATATGCTTACTTTGTCCGAGCTCGTAATAAAGTCGGCGCTGATCCGTACGGAAAGCCGCGGAGCTCATTTCAGGACGGATTATCCTTATACCGATGATGTAAACTGGAAGATAAACACTATTATCTGACATGGAACAGATATATCTCGATTTCAAAAAGCCCTGGTTTGGAGGAGGAAGGCTATAAATGGAAAAATGGATAATTCGGGATGTGTTGGAAAAGGCATTTAAAGAAGACATGCCCTCCGGGGATATCACTACAGACTGCATTGTTCCTGAAAATGCACAATCAAGGGCTTATATGATCACAAAGCAGGAAGGTGTAATAGCAGGCATTGAGGTTTGCATAGAAGCATTCAGAATGCTTGACCCTGATATAAAAATAAATGCTCTTGTCAAAGATGGGGATTTTGTTGAAACAGGAACCCGGATACTTGAAATTGAAGGCAAAAGCAGGGCGCTTCTTAAGGCGGAAAGGACCGCGCTGAATTTGCTGCAAAGGCTCAGCGGGATTGCGACGATTACGCGGTTGTACGTTGAAAAGATAATCGGATATAATACAAAAGTAGCGGATACGCGCAAAACCACACCGGGCCTTAGAGCGCTTGAGAAATATGCGGTAAGGGTAGGCGGAGGAACGAACCACAGGTTTTCGCTTTCCGACGGAGTATTAATTAAGGATAATCACATTAAAGCTGCAGGCAGTATAAAGAAAGCCGTGGAAGCCGCAAGGGAACATATTCCGCATACCGCCAAAATAGAGGTGGAAACTGAAACCCTTGAACAGGTAAAAGAAGCGCTCGACAGCGGAGCCGATATTATTATGCTTGATAATATGCCTCCCGATATAATGAAACAGGCTGTTGAAATGATAAACCACAGAGCCGTTACGGAAGCTTCAGGGAACGTAACACTTGACAATATCGAAGAAATTGCGGCAGCGGGCGTAGATATTATTTCCATCGGGGCGCTTACGCATTCGGTAAAGGCAATGGATATCAGTATGAAGTTTGAGTAGCGACATATTTAAACACGTTATGATGAATTTTGTCAATACATGACATGAAGTTAAGTTGTATTGACATCTTGTGGACAAAACGTAAAACAATCCACAAAGTGTTACCAAAAAAAGCCCGAAGAATGCAGTAAATTCCTTAAACCATTGATATTAGAGGTTTTATAGATATTTATAACTAATAAAAGATATCCACAGACTTGTGGATATCTTTTTGATTTTGTATTATTTTTGCCTTAATTTTCAGCGGATAAAGGGTTTTTTGAGATAATCCACAGCGCGAAAAAATTATTTTTTTGACGGATAAGGGAGGTCATTTATCAGATAACGCCAGATCTCTTCAAAGACCGGAATGAAAAATAATATTTGACGGTGCCGGGTTTCGCCGCTGAACGGTTCTTTGGCCAGGGACATGATATCAAGCGGTTCTTCACCTATATGATAGATTTTGGTATTTATATCCCAAAAATCAAGGGACGAACTTGGCAGCGGAACAACTTCATCGTTATCAATCGCAATATTCGCGACCTGTATTGTATGGTTTAAACCCCTGTTGATCAAACCGGGGAATACAGAGGTATAGAGAGCGCTTGTTGGGTACAATTCTTTCAGAAACGGCGAAGCCAGCAGTTCCGCGCCGGCTTCCGCCCAAGGCGTTCCATGATGCGGAACGTTGATGAATATGATTTTGTTTACATCCTGGTTTATAATGTACGAATCGCGGCAGGTATAATACCTTGCCACAAGTCCGCCCAGGCTGTGAGCAACGATATTCGCTTTGTTTGCCAGAACGCCCTTATGCTTTAATTCACTTTTTAATGCATTCAATGCCTGTTCGAGAATATCCGCCATAGTCTCAAGATCCCCGTTCGCGTCGTAATCCATTGAAAAAACGCGGGCCCCTTTATTTTCGAGGTAATTTTTCATCGGAACGAAGGATTCCGATGTATCCTGGAAACCGTGTATCAAAAGAACGGGCGGTATTGACAAATTCCCGTTCAATACGGCGGGTGCGCTTTTTTTGGCGAAAATGGTAATCGATACGGGTATGTCTTTCGGATTTTTCTCGTCATGGATATCAATTAACGGCGGTTTCGGAATAAGACGGACAAACGCGCGGCCGTTTTTGTCGGTTACCGGATACTTTGGTTTGATTTCGGCGGTGAAATTATTCGTCTTAATGCCCAGTAATGAATACGGAACGGGTGTGTTTTGCGAATCACAGAGTGATATATCGAGCAGCATTGACGACGTTCCGTCTGCGCAAAAGGTCTTAAACTGTTCCGGAAACATGCGGTAAGATATAATAACGCTGTCATCGGGAGAGAACATCAATGAGAGCTTTGCTTTAAAAAAACCTGTAGGTAATTCAATTGCTATGAAGACTATCACAAAAACGAGGATTAAACTTATTCGTTTCGAATGATTTTTTTTCATAATATGCCTTGCTGTTCTCTTATTCGGCGCACTTTTCCCAGGACATGCCGTTTTGCGGCTTTTTATGTTATTAGCATGTCCGTGCGATGAAAAAACATTCATTGATTTGCAATAAAACAATTTATGCGTATTTGTCGGCGAATCGAAGGATAAACTATATGATGAACGAAAGGAGATGAAAATATGAAAGTACGCGATATAATGACAAAATCGGTAGCGACTATCGGCCCGGAAGCTACCGTAAAAGATGCTGCGCAGTTGATGCAGAAACATAATGTGGGTTCGATACCGGTTGTTGATTCGAACGGCCTTGTCGGTATTGTTACCGACAGGGACATAGTCGTGAGAAATATAGCATCGGGGCAAGATCCTTATTCAACGCCCGTGAAAAACGTAATGACATCTCAGGTTACAACAGCAACGCCTGACGATGATGTGAATAAAATTACGCAAATAATGTCATCCAGGCAAATCAGAAGGATTCCTGTAGTTGAAAATCAAAAACTCGTCGGCATGGTTTCACTCGGCGATCTTGCGACAACCGGCGTGACAAGCATGGAGGCTTCCGAAGCGCTGGCTGAAATAAGCAAACCATCAAAGCCACTGAATACTATAGCATCCAAATAGTAACACACATATATTCGCTGAGCGCGGTCAAAATAATAACGTACGCGCCGGAGTTTTGAGCAAGCGTTTTGCCTCATAATGTCTTATGAGGCTTTTGAGGAGGGATACCATGAGCAGAAAAAACGGCATCATGTCGGAACACCTCAAGGAAGAAATTGCAAAAGAACTCGGTGTGTATGATATTGTAAAAAGCGATGGCTGGGGATCTGTTTCCTCAAGGAACTGCGGAAATATGGTGAAAAAAGCAATTGAGATTGCTAACCGTAATTCCGGATAACCCGTCGCGGCATATGCTGTAAAATCGGATTCCGGTTATTTGTTAGCCGAATAACCGTAACCTTGGCTCTGCAGAGCTGTATATGCTGCTGCAGGATGAAAATGATGTCAAATCATTTTCATAAAGCCGTAAAACTATTTTACAGCTATGCAAATTAATAACCGGGAGAAAACTCCGGGCGTACTTGGCAGAGAGCATGGTTCCATGCTCTCTGTTTTATTCCCGAAAAACCTTAAAAGCCGCATTTTACCGGATATAATGTTGTTGACAATTCTTTCGCTGCCATGTTATACTTACATAGCGAATCGATGGAGAGATGGTCGAGCTGGTTTAAGGCACCGGTCTTGAAAACCGGCGTGGGTTCACGCCCACCCTGGGTTCGAATCCCAGTCTCTCCGCCATATTTTTATTAAGGAGATCTATATGGAGAAGTACTCAAGCAGGTCGAAGAGGCGCCCCTGCTAAGGGCGTAGGTCGTTAACGCGGCGCGAGGGTTCGAATCCCTCCTTCTCCGCCATGATTTATCCTAAAAGCCTGGTTTACCAGGCTTTTAAGCGTTTTTATATTAATATTTACAATGCATTCTAAGCAGCAGAATCATTTCCGCCCGATATTTTTTTAGCTTTCGTTTATGCTTGTTTGTTAACATTGTTTATATTTTATGGTATTGTATTATAGGATATTCATCAGGCGTTTTAGATTCATCAGTAATGGTTATTTTTCTATTAACCTTATATGCGCCTGATATTTTCATTCTTGCTTCTACGGTTGGCTCTAATACTCGTATAACTTTTGAGTCAAGCGCCCCGTCTTCACCGTCATAAACGAATACTTCTATTTCTTGATTAGAGTTTGCATATTTTTTGTCATACCATAAAGTGCCATAATTACTGCTATATATAGTTCCTTGTGCATTTTCATATTTCCATTCATATGTTAACGGATCATTGTCCGGATCAGAAGCATAGGCACGAACATAAAATTTATCTCCTGCTTTTACCTCTGAAGGTGCGTCAAGCCTTACTGTAGGTGGATTATTCGTTGAAACAGGTGTGGGTGTCGGTGTTGGCCCAGGTGTAGGAGTCGGCTCAGGGGGTACACGGGTAACTCTTACTACAGCAGATGATTTATCACCATATTTTGACCCGTCTTTAAGGCTGTATTGAACAGATGCCTCATATACTTTATCTCTTGTATCATAGCCATTCATAAAGTTTGGCAGTATATAATCTACTATCTTAAACTCTCCTACCAAAGAAGGTGTACTTACAAAGTTACCTATACTACTTATCGTAAAGTCTACTTTTTCTATTTTGTTTAAGTCTTTAATATTTGAAATTCCATAAGTTAATTCTAATTGTATTGGTATAATATCTCCGTTAAATTGTACTGTGTTCGGATTCGCAACTAAAATTGCATCTACCCACGGATCAGGAGATTCTATAACTTCAATGGTTACACTACCACTTATTTTTTTGTCTTTATATTCCCCAAACTTACTGTAGAGACTTAAAGAGCCTTCCAGGGAAATGTTATTTAAACCTATATCTAATTCGCTTCTTGAAAATGATTTTTTAAATCCCGATATAGTATAAGAATTTGCGTTTGTTGTTGTAATGTATTGCTTTTTACCCAAAAAATCTATTTCAAAAGCCTTTACACATTTCATTTCAGCAGCTATGTCTACAGTTATTGACACTTCTATAGTTACTTCATTCTCTCCTGCCTCTAAAGTATATTTTGATTTTAATTCATTACCATATATAGACGTAAAGGCTATTTCGAGAGATTTTAACATATCCGGTTCTTTATAATTTACAGCTTTTCTGTCTTCAGTGGTATCTTTTACAAGGCTGCTAACTGCCCAAAAGTAATAAGTATAATCTTCCTGTGCTTCGTAAAATTTGTAAGGTGTTAATTCTAATGATAAGTACCAATGCGTGCCATATATGGTCGGATTTAATTCGCCATATAACTTATTTTCATAATATCTGACAATTAAGGCACTTAAATCGGTAGACAAGAAAACTCTTACATAGTGGTTGTTTTCTTTTGCGTACATAATAATATTACGAAGCAGCTCATATGCTTCTTTATTAGACTCCGGATTGTGCCATGTTTGCAAAAGAACTTCTCCCGTGTATTCCTGATATTGACCGCCCCATATGATTTTTCCGTCAACAACTTTATGTATGTAGTCTATAGAACAATATTCTCTTGCTTCAGGACTTGCCATGAACGCCTCAAACTCCGGATCAGGATCAGCGAATATTGGCTTTGCCTTTTCTCTTTCTTCTTGAGAAATCATGCGGTGGATTACCGTTGCAGCCTCAGCCCTTGTGCTGTAATACCCCGGCCTGAAAGCCCCATCAGGCATACCTTTTATTATCCCTTTTTCTACGCATTTAAGAGCATCCTGCCGTATGTCCGCATCCAGATCGTCATAATCTGTTATCAAGCCTTTGTATGCGTAGATATAATCAGGTACAGCTTCATCTTTTAATGCCCTCATTGCGATTTTCGCCATCATTCCCCTATTAATAGGCTCGTAGTAGTCTGTTATCTCTCTGTCAAATATCAGGCCCAATTCTTTTGCTTTTTCGATGTAGTTCCTTGCCCAATCGCCAGGATAGTTCTCTATGTCTGTATACCCCAGGGCAGTTACTACCATCTTTATGTACTCATTGATAAGGACCTGTTCCTCTGGATGAAATAATCCGTCGCCCCTACCGGATATTATACCCTTTTCAGTCAGTACCTTAACGTGATCGGCAGCCCAGTGGTTTTTCATGTCCGGAAAATCTACAGCCGCATATACTGAAACTGCCGTGCTTATCATACTAGCCATATAGAAACTGTTTGTCTTTTATCCAGTAAAATCAAGGGTTTCGGGTAATAAAAATATCAACCATGGTTGATTTGCCTACGATTTGCCAACGGAAATTTTATTTGGTTGGCAAGTTTTCTTTTGTTACTTTTTCAAATATTTCAACTGATTGTTCTGCCATCTTTTCAGTTGCATGGGTGTAAGTATCAAGGGTTGTTTCAATGTTAGCATGACCAAGCCTTAATTGAACATCCTTGATATTTGCACCATTTTCAATTAACCTGGTGGCATGAGTATGCCTTAATGAATGAAAGTTAAAGGGAATTCCCAAACTATAATTAATCACCCTGGAAGCATGTTTGAAAGTGTCAGGGGTTGCTATTTCACCATTTTCTTTAGTGCAGACCATTTGAATTGGTTTCATTACACCAGGGTTTACTGACAACGGAAGGGAATATATTCTTCTTAATGTTTCATTACCATCCATTTCTTCAACTTCATATTGCTGAATATAATGCTGTCCATACTTCAAGCGATTTTCCATTTGCAATTTCCTATGTTGCTTCAAAGTATCAATCAATGTTTTACCTATTTTAATTTTCCTTACAGATGATTCAGTTTTAGTTGACCCAAAATACCAATTTGGCTTTCTTTTATTATAAATAATTTTATTAACATCAATTATCCCCTTATCCAAGTCAATGTCATCCCAGGTTAAAGCCATAACTTCACCAATTCGGCATCCAGTATAATATCCAATCATAATTGGAATATGAAAAGTTGTTCCCATTGGAAACCTTTCAATTATGTGATTAAATTCTTCAGTAGTAATAACCTTATGATTAATTTCTGTTTTAGAATGTTCATACTTTGGATATTTTACATACTGCATGGGGTTATCTTTAATGAAGTTGCAAGGATGAACTGCATACTTTAATGAACCACTTAATACACATATTATATTGGTTAAGTGGTTTTTACTTATTCCAGTCAAATATTTATTGTTCACAAATTCTTGAAGCATTGCTGGGGTTAATGATTTCAGCTTATAAATACCAAAAGCAGGTTTAATATGATTTCTGATTATGATTTCATAAGCTGATTGGGTGTTATACTTACAATTAACCATAACATAATTCTTAAACCAATAATCCATG
>Ga0134095_1000482_pt1 | contig 38957 bp, 52 predicted proteins | sample 6_2taG_FD_94449 | JGI IMG/M metagenome (GOLD analysis project Ga0134095, IMG submission 94449) | Switchgrass degrading microbial communities from high solid loading bioreactors in New Hampshire, USA - 6_20_20_110_A2 metaG | ecosystem: Engineered > Bioreactor > Semi-continuous > Anaerobic >... | reverse complement strand
GCCATTTCTTTTGCACCATAAGGTTATCTATAAAAAACAACCCAGATTCAGGGGTTGTTTTTTTCGTATTCATCCAGGTACTTTTCCACAATATACCTCAATTGCTCCGAATTACTCCGGTGCTCCCTGGCTGCAACTTTAGTAAACCTCTCATAAAGCTCCTTACTGACTACCGCCCCTAATTGGGGCTTTTTTATTTCTTCCGTATTCTTCCTGGGCATGATATCACTCCCCAAATTGATACCGATAACTAAATTTTACCAACAACATCTATTCCTGTCTAGCTAATACCATTATGTACTAAACAGAACTAAACAAAAATATATATTTTAACATATATTAATACCTATCTAAAACCTATAGCATCGTTTAATATAGTTTCGCATTAAATATCCCTTGAAATAATAGGGATTGATCAAACTAGAACGCGCCAAATAGGACCACTGGCGTAAATCGAAGGGGGTTGAAAAAATGGAAAAAAAAAGCGCGCCGCCCGCGCTCCCGGGTGTTGAGGGAGCAATCGCTGTTATCTTCGGCGCTGCGGCCGCCGGTGCCACCGGCGACTGGAGGTGGCACTGCCTGAGTCTGCTCGGAGCTGGCCTGATCATGTCATCAATGACGCCATCGAAAATCAAACAATTAAATAATGTTTTTCACCGAGCCGGCATCCCCGCAGACGCGGAGGTACGCTTAGTTGAAGAGCAGGGTGACAACATGGTTTTAACTATACCGCCAGGACACTCTGTTGATATGTACAACCGGATCGCACCGGCTGTCGCGTCTCTATACGGCGAGCACGCCGAAGTATCGTTTAAATTGATCGGGCGGTCAACCATGCTGATGCAAGTTAAAACATCGGCCCTACCATCAAAAATTAATTACTGTCCAGTGCCACTTAAACTCTGTCAGGTCCCAATTGGTTACGATCAAAGCGGCGATTTAAAAACTTTCACTTTCTGCGATACCTCACCGGCACTTTTAGTGGCCGGTATGACCGGCATGGGCAAAACATCGCTTATCCGGATCTTTTTGACCACATTTATGCTTAGCGACCCGGGCCGGATCCGGCTGTGGCTCACTGATCTTAAAGGAGTTGAATTTGACGCCTATATCGATTCCGCATTTGTCGAACGATGCGCTTTCACCAATGATGAAGCTCGGCAATTGTTCAATGACTTGACAGTCGAAATGGAACGCAGATATTCGCTCTTCCGCAAACAGGGCGTCAACAATATTTCAGACTATCGTGGCGATATGCCGTACATCATCAGCATTGTCGACGAATATTCCATGCTAAAACATGATGATGATGTTCAATATACTGTTGATAAACTTTTAAAACTGAGCCGGGCCGCCGGCATCTATCACATACTGGCAACCCAGCGCCCGGACCGGGAGTCCATCCCGGGATATATCAAAGCCAACATTGAATCCAGTGTCTGTTTGAAAGTCCGGCAACGGGTCAACTCCCAGATCGTCCTAGACTGCGATGACGCAGCCGAGCTGCCAACCATTCCAGGCCGAGCTATTTTTCAACATGGGCCGAATGTTGTAGTACAAATCCCCTATCTATCAAAGCAACAGTCCATTAACCTTGTCAAACATACGTTCCGTAAAAAAGCCTATACCAACAATACATCGGGAGTGGTACCATGTTGACTAGGAGAGATTATCAGATCATTGATTTTATCAATGATTTTAAGGCGGTCCGATCCGATCACATCCAGAGAATATTCCGGGTCAGTCCCACTGTGGCCAACCGCCGCCTGGCTGAAATCTTCAGGCAAAAAAAGGTAAAGCGACACCGGAACACTTTTACCATGCACTATCTCTATTACACCACTGAAAAACCCACCGAACATAAAATTTTGGTTACGGAATTTTATACGCGCCTGGTGGAAACAGGCGGGGAATTCGAGGAGTTTAAAACGGAATACAGCATTAAAAACCTGAGGGCTGACGCATTCTGCATTTATAGATATCAGGGGTTCAGATACTTTCTTTTTCTCGAGGTGCAGCTGTCAAACATCCCGGCTGATATCGCAAAATACGAACGACTTTACCTATCCGGGTATCCATGGCCAACCTTCCCGCGGATCGTGATTGTATCCGATCGACCCGTCAAGGCTCAAACCAACCTCCATATAATCCACATACCAACGACATTTGAGAAATTTGAAACAATTTTTAAAATAAAAAACCCGGGATACTAATCCTGGGTTTTAAAAAACTTATTCACATTCGGGCGCTTCCGTCCGGCCGGAGTAGGATTCTCCGGATTGATATCCACGGAAGACTTTGGTGGAATAGCCGATGCCGGCGGCTCAAGCGGTTGGCCTTGCCTGGTCAATTCCTCGAGCCGTCGTTCCAACCGCGCGACACGCTCATCCAGATCATCATCCCGATGGGCATATAGCCGGTCAAGTATGCAAGCCGATACATTTCGATTTTCTTTTTTAAGCTGTGCCACCCAGTTTTCAAACCAGCGACCTTTTTCGCTCTCCGGGTCGTAAGAAAACGGGTGAATTTTCGCTTTACGAGCCATTATTTATTGCTCCTGCATCATTTTATACATGATTTCAAAGCCGCGAGCATTTAACCATTGGCCATCACCATCCAGAGGACAATCCGGGGCGTATGGCAGCAGTTTTTTGAGACCACCATATAATTCAAAACATCCCCCGCCGGCCAATAAAATCCTCCGAAACTGATTGAATCTGATTCTAGAATTTAATCGGCTGTAAACTATCGTCGCTAATTTATCATATTCCTCATACGCTTTGATTCTAACATTATACTCGCGAGATCCACAATAAAAATTTTTATTATTCCGAATATGGTGTACCAACTTAGCATTATTGGTTTCAATCCCGTTATCCTCGAGCCATCTAAGTATTTCGGCATGAGCAATTCGGAGGCCCAAATCGAGGCTACCACAAGAATTATCTACGTATTCGCCGTCCTCCATAACAATATAGTTCACTGTTTCATCGCCAATTTCCAGAACCAGTACCTGGCCATCTAAATAGTCTTCTCGACCCGGGTTGACTTCAAGGCTGCCATCATCAAATACATAACCATAAAACGCTCCGGCTCCTTCTGGCAAAGCAAAGACTTTGTCAATTGTAAATTGAACCATCATCCCTTGTCGAATACCGGCTTTGTGATGGATGCGATAGACTCCACGTAGTGATTCTGCAATCCGGTCCTTTTGGGCCATCCAGTCCCGGGCCGGTACATTCGTGAGGAGGGTTACGTGATCATTAACATCTGCAAACATACTAACCGCATTGAGTATTAACAATTTATTGTTGCTGTTAGCTTTGTCCCGGGTCCGATCCTCCATACCATATTCGGATTGCTTAATCGCCAAATCGCCGATAAAATAATCATTCCCTAGATAATTAATGTAGTAATACCCGGGCTTTGCTGTATCAATATCCATCTTAAAATCATGACCTGGAGCGGTCACCGCCGGAAAGAATAACCGCTCACCGTTACAAATTGTTTTAACTCCATGCCGGCCAGAGTCTACAGTGATTAACATACTATCAACCCCCGTGATTTATTTTCAATATATTCTATGCTGCTGTTATTAACATTATTAATATTAATAACTATAATCATCATATCATCGATTGGTAATTTATGCAATAAAACATAAAAAGGCCCTCCACCCATTTCGGGCAAAGAGCCTTTTGTTAAGATGAGATGAGGGCTTAAAACCGTACTTGAAAAAGCGCCCCATATGAGCGCTCCCCGTCCCAGTCTTGACTAATGCCAAGATTAAATTTTGTCCGGTTATTTACCGGGATTTCCAGCTTTAATGCCATACCGTCTTGATTCAGGCCAAACGTAACCGGCCCTTGTTGCCAAACCGGTATGGCGATCACTGGTTTGCCAGAGTATATACTTTCCCATACTTTTGTTCGCTGATCTTTGCTTCCAATAACCCTTCCAGCCATTTTTCAACCGGTCCGATCGCGGCGGTCAAGATATTAAGGCTGTTGCTGGACATATGAGATAGAAAATATTTTTTCGCCTCATTCATGGCCGCTTTTGCTTCCTCGTCAGTTAATTTGCCATCTTCCCGGGCTTTTTTCAATGAATCTACCAACACCTGATTCGTTGCTTTGACTGCATCGATTGCCACCTGTTCTGCTTCGTTTAAAGCAGATAAGAAACTTTTCCGAGCAACCTCATTTTTAATCCCTTCAGCTTTCGCACGGAAATAGTTTGTCACAAAGGTAAGCAATGCAATTAATGCAATCACAAGCACTGGCAAAAGTGTTTCAACCGCACTATAAATTAATTTGTTCCAATCCAATGTAAATTCCTCCCTTTATAAATTTTGCGCCTCATCTCAACTTTGGTTATCCCTTGGCCACCGCAAAAGTTAATACTGTTGCACAATTAGGACAGTAATGGTCCCTGAACTTGTGATCCGGAGGCAGACCGTCAGGATATACATAACCACAATTTTTGCATCGCAGGAAATATGTGACTTTTCCCATGTATCACATTACCTCCTTAACGTCGAGCATGGATAATTTCAAGTCAAAATGCTTCTCCAGGTCCACCATTACCCCGTTGGCCGTCCCATAACCAGTTGCAATTAACAGCTTTCGACGCCGCACATTCTCGACCCATCGCGGGTTTGATGCCTCAGCTCTCCGGTTTGCAATAATTTTAAGTCTGGCTGCTTCGTGCTGTTCTGGAGACAAATCACCCAATTTGCTGTAATCAGCCCAAATCAATCTCTTCGTTTCTGGCTTTATACTACCGTTTTGCACACAAATATCAAACATCAATGCTAGTCCTCGTTCGGACCAAAGATTATATTCTAGCCATAAATCAATAGCGCGGGTATAATATTTTTCCCGCGCTATTTTTCTCTGTATCTCGATACATTCCTTAGTTATCCCGAGCTGTCGAAAGGCATCACGCCATTCTGGCCGGAGCGGCCGTCCATTAATCGTTCGTTGCTTGGCCCATTCAATTTGTGGCTGTGACGAACGAGTAGCTAACATCTCTTGAAGCTCTGGATAGAGTTTACCGAAACATGATCTTACAAGATCCGAATGTTTTGCTATCAATTCCTGCAGTATCGGCTGCAGTGTCCCGGATGCTAAATTGAATTGCAAAATACCAAACGACAATCCAGCTCCGTCGAAATTTCCAACCGACACCCCATAAGATTCCGGAGGCATCCGGGAGGTTTCAAATAATCCCGTGAGTTCCAATATCCGTTCAAATATTGGTTTCATATCGTTTCACCTCGATCGATTAAATGCTGCCTCATTTCGTTGTACATATCCGTTACCCGGTTGTTACATTGCAGCTGTATCAACCCGTCTAATATAACAAACTGCGTTTTAAGTATAATCCGGTTGTCCTGCTGCATCATCTCAAGAGCTTTGAAAATTCTGTAGAACCTTCCGATAGCTTCAATTATCTTCCACAGAGCTCCGAGCCCGGCTGCCAATGCAATAATTAAGCTTAAAATATCTCGGAATTTATTCAATTGTACACCACCGCCCCCTAAAGATTATTTTAAATAAAATGAAGCCGTTAGAATTCAAATCCAACGACTTCTATTTAACTATCATTACGAAATTTTGTTATTCAACCCGATATTCAGTTTCCTGTATTATTGCATCAGGGCATATTTCGTGGTGTATATCTCTATTTGATTCTTGTATATAGGCCACCCCAGACGGCGAATCAATTTCCATTGGCTTACCGCAAATACTACAGATTACCTCCATCCAAACCCCTCCTATCTAATAAACGAATATGTCGGATCAAATATTGCTACTGTATTGCTATCGCGCGGCATCAAATTGTTGAAATCAGGATCTGTCGTCCTCGCGATATTTGACAGACGATGTCTGCCGAAACGTGTATTGGCATAATATCCAGAACTAATATGCCCTAAATAACAATAAGCCGTAAACGTAGGCGGCAAATTTGGATCTGTAATTCTAGTAAATGCCACTTTGCTTCTAGATGTTAAATCCCAAAATTCTAGGCCTGCTTCGGACGTTGACCAATAACATTTATAATAATACAACCCATTAGGAGTATTCGAATCGTTTATGATGCTATATTTATATGCCGATCCAGAATTGCAGGTAAAATTCCACGCCGGATTATTATACATATGAGCAACAGATATATATCCGCCAGCCAATCCTGGCAAATAAAGTAATGGTGTATTTACGGCGCCTTGTCTTTTTATCATGTCGTTAATATCAACCATTCCTTCAATTGTACCTGCACCCGTCAATCCAGCGGTCGGCATAGTGAGAGATTCGGCAGCGCGGGTGGTTTCGTGAAATGATGTGGCATATTCCTTGGCTTCTGCCATCGGTTGCCAGGCGATGAAATCCAGTGAGTGAGCAGCATCTAATGCCCGTAGCTGTATTTGAAAAATGTTGAATCCGTTTCCGACCCCAGCTATTTTAACTAACGTTGTTTCCCCTACGTCAACCGTTTGGGTAGATGTAGATGATAAATTAGTATGTATCACCACCGGATGATTACCTATATTTTTAATATGTAGAGATGCAACGTACGCCTGCCCGGCGACAGATGGACTCACAATTGGAAGAAAGTATTTAATTATGTTTGATCCACCACTAATCTGTATTCTAGTTGCATCTGTGCATCCCCACTCTGGCACTACTTGATTCTGGGTCAGGGTTACTGTCGCTCCACCGTAAGCAGTCCATCCAACAAACTTTTGATTTGCAATGGGTATTAAATTCGTCGTCGCTTCCTCAACCCAAACCATTTTCCCGAACTCAGTCCGCTCAATACGTGGTACATTCGTTATAGCCATTTTCCCATCCGAACCATACGCCGATGAAGACCGCGAGAATGTTGCATCACCTAAATCATATCGTCTTGGATATAGTTTTCTCATGACATCCTCCTTTAAATCGGCAATGTGTAAGCAGCAAGTCTAAACGCGGTTTGGGCTGTATTGCCGTTGGTGTATTTAATCCGTGTATATTCGGTATAGCATGGCACATCAAAGCCGAATGGAGTATTTGCAGCAATATCCTGTTTGAAAACAGAATACCAATTCGTTCCGTCGGTACTCGATTCAACGTATAACGATCCTGCCTGATTAGCTGACACAATTCCGACTATTCGACGTTCGGTTGATGTGTAAATTGTTGCTCCGGTATACGTTGCATTCGCGGCTAAATTTGTGGTAGTTTCAACGTGTTTGGTGCGTTTTACCCCCTGAGCATCCGTAGGTATAACGATCATTGCATCATCCACTGATACCGCGACCTCGCTCTCCAGCTTAGTCAAAATTGCCGTCAGTTTCTCTAATACATCAGGATCTCTAACATAATTAAACAAGATTTTGCGGACTTCATCATAATAAGCTGTTGTTGCTCGGCCATCCTTTAATATATTTGCCGGTACTGGTAAATCCAAATCAATTCACCCTTTCGTTTCAAAAAATAAAACACTCTTTTTTAAGAGTGTTTTATTAGCAGCATTTTAATTTGGTATGGTCGACCATGTTCCATCGTTATTTTGGTTCCCAGGCCCGAAGTTTGTATTGATACCAAAGTCTTTAATTCCACCTAAAATACCGGATTGATAACAAATGTTATTTGCAACTGTATTTCCACTACTCTCATTATCAATATATATACCATAGCTTGGTTTGTTAGTCTGTTCACCCCGCGAAATTCTGTTGGATTGCAATACACAGTTATCGGATCCTTCAATCTTGACATTGCTATAGATAGCGTTGGCTAATTGACTATTATTATACACTTCATTGCCCATTGCAGTCACTTTATTTGACATTTCTATGCGTATACCCTCCTGACCATTTAAATGCAACCGACTATTTTTAACGGCACTATCATTACATTCATAAATTGATACCCCTTCGCCATTTCCATAGGCCGTAATTTCAAAAACATCTATATTTGTGCTACCACGCGCTCTTAATCCTGCCGTTTCGTTATCATTAACTGTACAGGATGAGACTTTTACATTATTTGACTCATTGACAAATATCCCCACTTCTGATCCTGTCATTCTAGATAATCCTGATACCACAACTGTATCACATCTCAATAGGGATAATGCATTAGCATTAAAATTGGATATTTTCACATTATCAATATAGATAAATTTCCCTTCCTGTATATGTATTCCATCAATAATTCCAGTAACATTGTTTTTATTACCGATCAATGTAACATTTTTGATCGAAACATTAATTAATGATCCACCTTCATCATCTGCATAAATAGCCTCAAACGACTTGCTAGTCCCGCTTGCAACTTTGATTGTTCCGGGAATATCTAAAATCACATTTGATTTGAGGACAATGCTATCTGTTATAATATATTCTCCGTCGGTTCCCATTATTGTAAGTGTAGCTCCTGGATTAGCTGTCAAAAACGTATTAATCGCCTCGTTGAATGTTGCCTGATCATCTATCCCATCACAAATATAATCAGCCCCGACTCTTGCGGCCGGAGATGCATTATGAGCCGCAATAACCAATGTCATGGCCCGTTGAGCATCCCCGGCAATTGCGGAAATTTCTGGCGACGGGATACTACGTTGACCCGATGTATCCACTACAACAACTCGAACATAATATGTTTGACCTGGAATTAATCCGGTTACCTGGATTGGTACGCTGGTTGTGATAAAAAACAATGTCTTATTCGTTCCATTCCATTCAGCTGGATTATTAGGTTCACTAATCCACGACGATCCATTCCATCCAGTAGGATTAAATTTTGGGGTCAAACTGACATACACCTCGAAATGTTTAAAATCTACTGGTTTCTCGTACGCCAATGTTATCACCCCTGTATTTTTAACGATCGATTCTTTACCATCATTACACCCTACAATGGTTAGCAGCACAGCTAACATTATTATCATTTTTTTCATGGTATTCCCTCCAAAGTCAATATATTCAAATATAATTATGTAATCTCAGAGGTAAATTGTAAACCCTTTTACTGTTTGCTTTGAACTCAGCATTTCCACTTGTGGAGGGGGAGGATTTAACTTGACTTCAAACGTAGTACTTCCGATTGCATACCGGTTTCCAAAAAAGTCTAAAGTTTCAACTGTAATATTATACAATCCTATTTTTTCAACAAAAAAGCTATGGTTCACCTTGGACATATCTATATTCGCTATAAGTCTATTATCAAGTAATATTCTTGCTCCATAATATTGTCGCGGTGGTATCCAAGATACATCCACCCAAACAGTCCCACCTAAATCAATATGGCTGCTAACTAGTACCTTGACTTCCGGAACAATCGGGATAATATCAATTACCGGAGTTTCTCCGGATTCATCGTATACGGAGTCCTGATACTCGATACATCGCAATTGGGCTGTTAAATCATCCTTCATGCTCAAACTCAAAAGACGGAATTTTCGGACCTCGTCACCAATCCGGCCAAGTACATATATATCATTGATGTCCGGTTTGGTAAACGCAAATCGCGACTCCTTTAAATCAGGCGGTACTTCTCCGTCGATTTCAACAGTAGTAATCCCATTGCTATATACGGACGATAATACCGTAACAACTTTAAATTCATCAATGCCATAATACAGCACTATTTGCTTTCCAGCGCTATATTGGGCTATGCCATCTCGTGCTATAGTAAAATGAGTGGTATCCAGATATTTAGCAATGTCTGTATCTTCCTCAAACGGCGTTGTAAATTTGATTACATTTACCTTCTCTTCCTTGCTTTCGTCGCACATCCCAAAGATCGTCAATATCGATTCTTTAGCCACTGTCCGTTCGATAATACTGTCATTTGCCAAAGTAATTTTTACTACATAACCATAATTTCCTAGTGTTACCTTGTCCACCTCACCAAAAGCATTGGTAATATCATCCACTAAAATCCAGTCATCTCCGACATCACGTATCCTGCCACCTGGTCCCCAATATGGATATTGTAACCCAATCACTTTTCCGGGCCGAGCAGACAACGCCTGGGCAATAACCGGAAATTCGACTGTTTCGTTTATGTCACGATTAATTCGTAATTGGTATTGAGCCCATTTATACCCAACTTCATAACTATTGCACGCTCGCAAAAATACTGGAGTTGGGTTTGGACTCGTACTTGGGATATAATCCCGAGCAACCACCGGGAAAGTAATTTTTTTAGATCCTCTGTTTCGATCGAAACACGATACTTCGATCGCATTGGCCCGGTCTTTTTTAGGAATAAACTCGCCAGTTAATCCGTCAGCACCCATAGTTGCGACCGTGAAAATCTGAGATACATCGTCCACCGGTCCGTCAAACCAACATCCAATTTTTGTACCAGTCCGTAAAATATGACCTCGTCCCAGCGTTTCAATGTGTTTTGTAGCCTCTTCAATACTTTGTGATTCATCGATGTAGTAAGAGCAATAGATCCCATTGTCCTCGCAAAATTTCGCCCAATTGGCAAAATCCTGATAAATCATATATTTAGCCGGTACACCGCGAACTACAAACTCCCATTCTCCAGTATGTATATTTTTTAAACGTCGTACTCGATGATAGATAGCGTATCCTACCCAGGCCGGATTATTGGCCGGCTTCGGTTGATAACTCCCGGGGCCATCCGGATTAGCTAATGAATTCGGTACCCAAACCCACACATTAGACACTTTTTGGTCCCAGGTGATACTTTGTAGACCTCCGTTCAACTGATCTGTAGCCAAGGCCTTGATGGCGAGCTTGATTTTATTAGGATACACAAAATCATCATAAATAATATGACTCAGAGCAATCCAATAAATTTTATTATTATATGATCTATTATCTTCACCGCCATCCTTATGCACACACCGCACCTGGACATCTCTTTGGGCCATTTCGAGATTGTCAAACCGGTACACCCGATACAACGGCTCGTATTGAGCTCCCCGGATCACAAATCGCTGTGATCTAAACTCAATCTTTTTAATATTTTGGGGATATATACCGGAAATTTTAATAGATCTGGGTGATACAGATGTGACTGTCCGTTGATACCGTAATCCAAATACGGTGAATACTGTAATAACATCTCCGGGCTTCAATATATCTGTGCAATCAACATCAACCCGAATCCATTCCTCATTATACTCGATGTCATATTCATTTGACGCCCGTATATTATAATTTGCTTCAGCATACGTCCAATTAGTTTCATTCACCTTTTTATGCCGTATCTCAACAATTACTTTAGCTTCTTCAAGTCGTCCCTTTTTATTGGTATACCCAATTCCATATGGTAATGATAAAACCACTTCGAGAGCTTCCCCGGCTCCATCTGTTTGATGACTTGTCCAGTCTGCCCCCATCGTCAAAGCATATGATAACGATTGAGTCGAATAGGTATCATTAAAATTAGGAATAACCGATTCATCATTCAGACCAGCTCGTTTATATACCTGGACATCCTCATAATTCTCAATTGGATTTCCGTTGATACGGATATTGGTAATACCTATGCAATTATCATCTTCGCCATCACCAATATAATCACAAGGACCCTCTCCTCCACTCAAAAGGATATTTAAATACTGTTTGTCCCCGTCATAACTGACATATGACGATAACACCTGAGCTTGTCCCTGTTCTCCAACCCTCACTTCACCAAATGTCCATTGAATAGCCGCGCCCTCCTGTGTCATAAGAGGTATATTTCCCCAGCTGTATGTATTCTTCAAATCATCCTGTTCAGAAACTCCAAAGAGATTACTAATAAGCATACCTCCCAGTATGTTGACACCCATCGCAGCTACCCAAGCGCCCGCTCCCCATCCGGCCATGCCGGCCGTTCCTGCAGCGGACCAAACCCCATATTGGACAAAGTTGCCCACACCCATTGTAACAACCATCAGTGCAATCGATGCAACGATTGCCAAGGGGTTCTTGGAGTCTCCGTCGCTGCCTAATAATGCTGGTAAAATTGCATAGGTTTCCTTTTCATTCGGGGTTAGTTTTTTTGCATCATCTATCGGCACAACTTCCCCATTCCGAATAATATTAAACGGCACTTTAAGATAATACGGCTGCAATGCATCATATAATGATTGGCCGTCTTGGTGGTCAATAGTAATCAGCTGCCCGTCATCAATAAATTGATTTCGGATGATTCTAACCTTTAATTTTCCCATAATTTACCCACCTTGGCACAAAAATACCCCGAATGACTTTCGCCCACCGGGGATCAAAAACTTCTCCAAAACATACTCCGACCTTGTCCAACGTATGGATAAATCGGCCATTTCCAATATATACTGCTACATGGTTGATGTCTTCGGGAGAATTTGCTTTCATTACAACCATGGCCGGCACCGGTGGCTCTCCATCTACTGCAATCCATTGTTCACGCCATTTTTCAAATGTTGCCTGTATAGCTTTTTTATCCCAACAACTGCCCTCATAGTCGAGGAGTTCTATACCATATCGCCTGAACACTTCCATGGCCAGGCCATAACAATCATATCCCGATCGATCACGCCCTCGGTCTTTAAATGGCACCATTTTGAGATCTGATAAATCAACCAACTCGTAACCCCCCCGGTAGGGCCGGATGGCCACCCCACCGTTTGCTATTGCCACGTTTTCGACAGTCTTCCAGAGTGCCGTTGCAGGATGGATGTTGAGCCATTACTGCAGCCGAAACTCCACATTCAATTCCCCCATAACCTGTACCCGTAATATAATTGCAAAAATCTTTCATATATCGATCCGGCGGCACCTTCTGGCTAATAACATATTCAGTATCCAGTTTGATTGTGATCCACCGGTCATCATATGGGATCCGACCGACACAAAAGGTTTCCTCATAATAACACTCACCTAACTCCAGCGTTGCCTGATGCACCAACCGTAGTGTAAGTGTCGCGCCTTCTCCACCCTTAGATTCCCTGATATATTTCATTATGTATCCATTGAGATTAGATACTTTAATTGATACCGTAGGTATCTCCCCTGTTCCATCTACTGTCAAGTCCGACAATTCAAAGGGAAAAGCAACATACGTATTTCCACGCCAAACAATGTTTTCATTGTTATTTACCAGTCGGACTATATTCGTCCCGAGCTCAATATCAATAATAAAGAACCATGGATGTATTGATGTCATACGATTTTTATGCAATGTGGCAACTAATGATAGTGTATCAGGCATTTTTTAACGTCCCCCACATTTTGATGGTGCCAGACCAATAATATGGTGTCTGATAATTAAATTGGCTGACATCAGACATGCGGACCATAAAAACTCGATTATACCATTTCGACAACGGATCATCGCAGGTCCATTCAAACTGCCGTGCTTCACCGTAGATAACATCCGAAAAAAAATCCAAAATCCTTTCATAATCAGCATAACGTATCTTAGTATACTCAACTGTAATATCATATACAGTTCGTGTATATATAGCCTGGCTGATTTCACCCCCGTCTCGGGTAGTATGTGAACGGCCTTTGTTGCGAGGCACTATCATTACCTTGGCTGGTCGTTTATCAATTTTTGGGAATATTGCTGCAGCCATTACCATATCACACCCCCTGCAGCGCTTTACGGAAGTTAGGATCTGTAGCAATAAAATCTAGAACAACATTTTTAACCCATTGCTTGCCATCAAATTTCAAGGGTTCCTCTTTGACTGCTGGATTTGCACCATTCGAAATGACATTAACTTGTACACTCGGAACCGTTGCTGTACTAACGGCGCCTAAAGGTATCACTTCCCCTGAGACATTAGGCCGGAAGAATTCGATTTCACCAGGAGACCAAGGCTCGTTTACTCTGTACAATGTCCCAGCCGAAACAGGCCCACCATATGCTCTTCCGGGAGTCTGTGTCCCACTCGGAACAGTGGTGTTGTTAGATGGCGTCGTAGTGCCACCAAAAAAATTATTCATCAGATACTTAAAGAAATAATGACCTACAAGCTCACTCAAACTATTATAGATCCTATTTAATACATTGGTGGCCACATCAGCAAGTCCTTTAAACCCTCTACCAATACTTGAAATAGTCTGACTGAAAGTCTCTTCCAAAGCCTCGCCTGTGTCTTTACCAAGGTCCTGCATTCTTTCAGACCATGTTTTAGTATCATCAAGAGCTTTATTTAACCCATTTTTAAAACTAAAATCCTCAGTTTTTTTCGTCATTTTGTCAATTTCTGTCTGATAATACTGGGTAAATAGCTCTACCAATTTCATGTTGTCCCCATAAACCTCTTCAAATTTCTTCTTTTGCTGCTCTAGAGACCACTTTTTATACTCTGTTTCCGTTAGAGTATTTCTCATAATTTTCTCAGTGAGCTCCTCCGCGATCCTGGCCTCCTCATCCATTAATTCTTGAGGGAGGTTCTTATATTGTTCGAAAAGTTCAAAACGTTCTTCGAGCGCACGTTGAGTTGCCTCTTTGATTTTTTGGGCATGTTCTGCAGCCTTTTTATCATCATCATATTTCTGTAGGTATTCTGCCCATGACTTCAAATTGGCATTTTGAGGATCAACTTTTACCATATCATATAATGCTTCCCGATAAGCATTGGCTTTAGCAGTATTTTCATCATATAGCTCTCCAAGCAATTCTTCGGTTCTTTCTATTTCTTTCAACTTTTTATTGAGATTTTCTATGATCTGCTCGGAAGTAATCCCTCTCTTTTCTGGGCTGACTCTTAATTTTTCAGGCGGTTCAAGACTTTTAAATGTGTTTTTTTGAGACGTATCTTCGGGGCGCATTTTCAGCCAAGCATCCAATTCTTGCTGAGCATTTTTCAATTCAATAATCCCCAATTTGGCTTTGCTAACCGCTTCGCTCATATTGATATAGTTTTTAAATATGCTATTATACTGTTGCTCTAAAACATGGAATTGGGTGGCCAATGGAGTTGTGGCATTGATGATCCCATCAGCAATAGCCTGGTGAATTATTTTCTGTTTTTCTGCTTCGGTCTTTGCACGGTCGACCTTACCTACGACATCCAAGACCTGAAAATATTTTGGGGCAATCAGATCTAGTTCTTTTTTCAAACGATTTAGTTCAGGACTTAACTCTTTTTCGATTTCCTGCAATCTAGGCAGTTCATATTCCGCGCGTTGAGCCGCAATTTCCAGATGTTCTCGCCGTAGCTGCCAAAGTTCCTTTGACGCTCGTTTCGCAGCATCCGCATTACCGATCAACGCACGACCCATATTATCGTATCCGGTCACTGCTTGAGGTGCTATCTGTACAATTTCATCAATGATATTCCGCAACTCTTTATGTTCAGAAGTTGATTTATTGGTCTTTGATCTCAACTGTTCATAACGAGGTATCAATTCATTAAGCCGTTTGGCCTGATCACCATATTTTTCAGCTAGTCCTTTTGCTTCGTTGATCGCCCTGGTTGTTGATGATAACTGCTGCTCAATACGACCACTAACATCTTGACTATATCGCGCCCACATCGCCAATCCTGCCACAACAGTAGAAATGCCAATGGCTAATCCAGCCGGTCCGGATAATACATTTAGCAATAAACCTATTCCGGTAGTTACCGGACCGATTGCCGCCGCCAAAACACCAAATTGTACCGCCGTCTCTTTAATAGACGGCGGTAACTCTGTAAACCACTGCACCAAGTCTATAACTGGATCAATCAAATCAGTAAATATCGGTATAACTTCATTCCCAAGTGACATCCCTGCGGTTTTAATTTCCTCAGTTGCTACCCGTAGTTTGTTTGCTGGGCTATCGATCGTCCGTGCTAAGTCACCTTGTGCTTTTCGGGTAGCTTCCATGATCACATTATACCGAGCCCAAATTTTTTGCTGTTCTGATAGTTGTTCTCCTTGCTTGATCAACCCATTTGTCAATGCCCAGTTTTTAATTGTTGTTTCATTAACAATAATACCGTATTTTTTCAGAGGCTCAGACTCGCCCATGATCCCGGCCCGTAGTTCTCGTACAGCTTGTTCTGCTCCGCCGGCAACATTGTAGAAAGAGGCCATATCATAACTAAGCTCGGTCAATCCCTTGGCCATGTCATATGCAGCTCGTTCGCCCATTTCCATGGACTTAAACATGACATTAAACATCGCTGCATTTCTCCTGACCTCATACTCGTTTACTCTCAATTTATCCCGAAGTTCTTTCGACCACGATTCTGCAGCACTTATCATGTCCCCGAACGATTCTTTAGCCAAATTTTCACTTTCAACAATATCCATGGCCATCTTTCCGGTAGTCACCATGAGCACTGTCAACGGGGTGGTAAGTCCGACTGATAAACTTTTTCCGGCTTTAGTCATTTCAGAGCCAAGGGCTTTAGCCTGTTCTGTTAATCCGGATAAAGTTTCTTCCATGCCTTTCGCTGGTTGCGTAAACATATCTCTAGCAGATATGATAATTTGAACCTCTTTATTCACTAGAATTCCCCTCCCTCTGCCGTTGATCGCGCTTCAATTCATACCGTTCAAGGGCTTTGAGCTTAGCAAATATAGCCGGAGTAATATGGATATAGTTAACTCTGGCTATCTCAAATATAGTCGTATAATCCAATCCAGTCCGGATCATTACCATTCCGGCCGGCGAAACAATCCACTGTCTCTTCCACTCATTGTACACCTGTGTCCATAACCACCAAACATCATAATTCTCTGGGTACAACTGCGGACAGTTATAGTCACACTTTATGCAATCATAATATTTCGCGGTCTGTTTCTGCACACTTAAACATGCTTTGCAATACTCAGCTTTAGTTAAGTGCCAGTCCCAGACCGCAATCAGTTTTTTATATCTTCAGGGAACCCATAAGTAAGCCGAAACGTTTTAACACCCAATTCTAAAACTTCATTGTATGGTACATCTCTGATATCAACCTTGGTTAACTGATAAACATTTGCTACAATCCACTCGGACATCTCGGCCATGGTTTTTTTATCTATACCACTGATATCGTTATATGCCGGATCAAGCCCATTTTCCCGTAGAGCTTCCACCTCTCCTGCGGTCATCGGCCTTGCTTTTGGTAGTTTGCTCATCTAACTTACCTCCTATCATTACGCATAACTGGGTATATCATTAACCAAAGTCACAACGATGGCCGAACCATCTGCATGATCATCAAAATAAGCTCGATAGTTCAGATCCATCAAAATACCGGTCGGCCCTTCAATAGCCGGCGAATTTTCCTCATACATTATCTCGGACATATCAATTTGCAATGAATATGCCCCGTTTATAAATTTAAACTGCAGGCTGCTTTCGGTACCGGCTGATGCTTTGGTGTATAACGCAAAATCCGTAAACAGTCCTTTAACATTTCCGCTAATTTGAATCAGACCTTCCGGAATATCTCCACGGGTTCCTTGTCCGCCAATCAAATACTGATTACCATCCAGGTTATTATTAATGGTCAGATCAACTGAGGTCAACGTCGCAATATTCGCCCCGCCCTCTTTAGCCGTCAATTGAAATTGATTAAACTTCGACAATGAAATGGCCGCCGGTGTATCATCATACGGTGCATCACCCTTCAAACTTTTTGCTCCCATAATTTCAATTGATGCACTCAATTCCCCGTCGCCGCCCATGGACATGGACATGGATGATATCTTACAGCCATTAAATTTTTCGTATTTGCCAATGTCGGTATAGCCCTGTTCTAACACCAAACTAGGTTGACCATCTCCAACCTTGAACACATGCGTATATGGTCCGGCTCCAGTAGTAATCGGAGCACCAAACATCGCTTTCAACCACCATCCAAATGCCCGGAGATCCACCGGTACAACAACCGTACCGCCAACCGCCAAGTTACCTTTAGCCGGCTGAGCTGGATTTCGGTTATCACGTATGGTTGTATCCTCAATTAAATTCCTGGTTGCTCTGATCGACGATGTTTTAATCGGCATGATCAATCCGCTTGGTGATTCCGGATCCATACCAAACGCCGTCTCAAAATCCATAACTAAACGCGATTTAAACCCTTTAGCCTGAGCCAATTCAATCACTCCTTTTTATTTTTATAACAAATAACCGCCTCTCAGTCGGAAGCGATACTAAGCCAACATCAATATTTAATAGATCAATTCAGCTCCAATACACGGCTCAATCTCTGTTTCCAATGTCATCTCTCCGACTATCTGTGGAAACATTTCCAATGCATTAATTTCAAAGGTCATTTTAGTGATTGGATAATCCGGCCGTACCTGAGCGATCGTTTCATATATGAGTTGTCCCAACTGTGAGCATTGTTGAATTCCGACATACTCAACAACATTATCTATTACAACCGTCTGCTCATTATAAATAGACCATCCGATCGACAACGCATATAAAAATGGTGTGATTGCCTGGCCCTCGATTTTCGTTCCTGGCATCAAAATTATCACCGGGCAATCATCATCCGTTGGAGGTGCATCAAAATTAATACCTACGAAGATAGTCGGTAATTTATTGTACTTCTCCAAGCAAAAATCGATAATCGGTTGACTGTTTTTGATCGCATCTCGCCATACCGTTAAAATGTCATACATATCTATGGTTTGTTCACTCACCGGTTTCCGGCCTCCTTAATATATTCCCAAATTTTCTTCTCAACATGGGGAACAATCTGCGGTGCTTTTTCACTATAAAACGGATCAAAGGTTGCCCGCTTAGGAGTCACCAATTTTCGTTTTTTGCCGATCGACAAACCACTAGCAAAAAATAACCGCCGCATCCGCGGTGTTAATTCCAATTCAAACCCTTGTTCGTGTTTCAATCCCAGCCGCTGGGCCGATAACGATAACCATCCAACAACCACACGCATACTGTCCGAATAATATTTATATCCAATCGCACTTCCCAAGCGGCCAAGAGGCTTATGTTTTCCACGTTCCTTAACAAACTGGTTGCGCTCATATCGCCTTCGAACCGTTTTAATCTGGCCGGTTCGCTTACTAATCCGATTCAACTGTACTGTTCGGTAATGCTGATGTAAGTTTTTAATTCCCGAAAACTCTTTATACTGTTGGCCGCCAGGCGCTCCGATGCTAATCTCATACTTGAGTGCTTTCTGTACCCACCAGCCCGTTGATTTCAACGCTCTAGCTACGTATTTTGGGTTTTCCTCAATCATACGTCTGAGAAAGGGCGTAGCTGTATCAATTATTTTCACATTCTGTATGGACTCACCGTACACCTGATAATTAACCCTAGCCATTGCGCTGCACCCATGGGCTCATCGTGCCGGTTCCGACACATGCCAGACGATGCATACCAGCACCCGATGATAATATCATTTTAACAATCCACTTTTTCCCGGTTTCATCCGTAACACGATCTCCGACTTTAGGACTGGGTACATCATCTATAGCTACCCGCAGTATGCACTGATCGCTCTGGCCATCCGTAGTTAGCACATTTCCCTTTCCTGGAGCGTCTCCGCGAAAAACAAGTCCAGCAATAGATTTGCCGTTATATATAATTTTTTCCGCAAATTCGTCTGTATTTAAAAAAACCGTCTGCACGTCGGCAGCGATTTGATCTTTCAACGTCATTATCAATACCTCACGATTATAAACCATGCCCCACAAAAAGTGAGGCATGGTTTATTAAATACTTAAATTTATTTAATTAATCAATTTTAACCCAGACAGTGGTTCCAGCTGTCGCCTTGTCTGCATGAGCAGTCCCAGCCCGTTTGTTGTTCGTCGCAGTTTTCGTAATTTTTCCAGTAGAAGCATCCCAATAAACGGCATCACCGCACGAAATTGTCTCATTATTTTCAGCCGGGAACTCATAAACTCCTTCCATTGCAAGCTCACCGGTTCCACCCTTAGGAATATCCGTGGTAGCAATTCCGATCCGATCGCCAACCACAACGACATCATTTACTTCTACATCGGCTTCGGTTCCATTTGTCCACGTCATCGTTCTACCGATTTTTTTTTCAAATGCTTTAGCCATCGGTGTATATCCTCCTATTTTAAAAATTAAAATTATCCCGGCGTTTCAATGCCGCCGGGATATAACCGGTTATTTTATATCAACTCAACCGGCTGCAACACCGGGGTTTTTATAAAGCGCTCTCCAATCGAGCAACGCAACGCCGAAATCAATATAAATCCGCCATTGAATACCAAGGATATCAAAGGATACCTGACTTTCAATATTCGGTAGATCGCGGCCGTTGAGGAAAGCTACTTCGATGGTGTCAGTAACACCCGGAGCACCAGCCAAATACCAGGCCGTGATGGACCCTTCATCTAGTTCCGGATCGGAGATTGGAGTCAACCGGCGAATGAATTCAGGATTCGGAACTGCATTGTTTTTACTGGGATCCACAGTTGACGCCACCAATTGCTGCGCAGCAACGGCAAGTTCTTCCGGAGTAAGCAAGAAAGCAGCTCTGATATTAAGAGTTTGTTTATTGCCAATATCTTTCTGTTTGGCCATGGCCGCCTTCGCTTTACCGAGCGATTCAACTGAAAGCGCTGCACCCGTCCCCAAGTTTTTGTGGTCCGCGCAGAATAATTCTTTGTTGTCGATGGTTTGATTGCTATTGAGAATATTATATACCGTTTTATTGATGAGCCGGCGGGCCGCAATCGCAAAACGGGTCGGTAATACACTCAGGGCATCCAGATCATCATTAATAATGGCCTGACGGGTTAATCCCCATTTTCGGCCATATGTACCAAGCTGAATTTGACGCCCTTGCTCAGTAAATGTCGAATTTACAAACTCGCCGCTTTGTTCGATTTTTTTCAAATCATCAGCATGACTGAGAGTATACCGGTGCGCGGTTTTAAAATCAGAGAGATTGCCGCGCCGAGTCCAGTATTGATAGGTGGTTTCTGCCGCCTCATATGCCGTGGATAAGGATTTGTTGGCGACATTTGACAAAATACCCGGGAAATCTGAAGTACCCATGAAACGGCCATATTCGTCCAAACCCAACGCAGCTCGAATAATCGTTTCTTTGTCTGCCCGGCGGAAACTTTGCCCGGTTGCCCGTTCGGCGCATTCCTGGGCCAGTTCGATCAAACTGAGATTGCGTAATTCTGTAGCACCGGGAGCCGGCTTGTCGATTCTGATCTCCGAGTTAGCCCGCATTGCCAATCCATCAATAGCAGCTAACCGGAATTTATCACGTTCATCAACAGTAATGTGGGCCACCGGTACCGGACGATGTGATGTAGCCAACCGTTCCAGGACAAAATTGTTGACATCCTGAATCGTTGATCCATCATTCAAAAACCGTTCCATGTCCTCTTGTGAAATTCCAAATCTCGCACATGCTGCTCTGATTTCCCGTTGCCGATTCCGTTCTGCTGCGGTTAAATCATCTGCAGACGGTTGATCCTGGCTGCTCAAATTGATACCAGCGACCGGCTGATTCTGAGGTAATATCCCCGCAACAGGTTCAGTTTGTTGATTGGTTTCGAGGAGTTGAATCCGTTCTTCGGAGGTGAGTTCGGATTCAATCACTTCAACCTCGACACCATTCCTGATAACTTTGAATTTTCTCATACCTTTCATTGCCTCCTTATTAAATATATCTGAATGAGTGCCGTTACCAGCCCCCGTTTCAGCAGCTGATAATCCTACTCCCACAATCAACTCTGGAGTAGGTTCGAGTGAAATTTCGACTATATCCCAATCCGTTGCCACATAAACCGGCCCTTTAAATCCGCGTTCTTCCTGTCCTTCATCCACAAACATCAATTTATAAAACCGTACACCAACCGAAACGCCTTTAAGAGCTCCACTTTTAACTTTTTGAAATAGCAAATCAGACTTTTCATCTTCATCAAATTTCAATCTTGCACGATACTGCTTAGGACTCTTTGACTCATCCAGCCATACGTCTAAAATTGGTCCAATTGGCATTAACCCATATACCGGATCCCGCCCATGGGCAAAAAGAAAAGACCCTACTTTAAAGGTCCTTTCAAGCCTGCATTCTCCTGGATTATGTCCTAGAACCAATGAACCGAACCAGCGCTGAGCTATCGTTTCACTTGTAATCGATAGTTCAACTGTTCGATCATCTTCATTAATTTTATCTACAGAAAAATTTATCTCAAAATATTCAGTATCGCGAAAATTAGGATTCTTTCGTAACTCATTTAAAACAGATTTTCCAGCAAAAAATTGAATGTCAAACGTTATTCTTTTCATCTTTTCCCTCCTCGCTGTTTGGCGCTTTTACATTATTCTTAACCGGATAATGGATATCCAACATTAAACCAAGACTTTCAGCATAGTTCTTTTCCCGGGCAGCTTGTTCAAGCACTTCCCGCCAATCAAGTCCTCGTTCTGCACAGATCCTCGAAAGACTGGTCATTCCAGACATCAATTCCTGTTTGCTACCCTGCACATCCTTCAGCGGGTCCACCCATGTAAACCCTGGAGCAATCCAATCACATACAAGATATTTTTTAGGATTCGACCAAAAATCTTGAATTTTAACTCGACCGGTTAACACGCACATCTCCACAAATTTCGGCCACACCTTTTTACAGAGATGTTCGATGATAAACGACTGCATCCCCAAATACGTCTTTTGGTCTTCAAGTTTATTGATTCGGGCCGAGCTGTAATTGGCCTGTGATACATCCCTACTAACAGTTTCATAACTGAGCCCCTTTCCAGCACCGATCATCCTTTGTTCAATGCGAATGATATCCGCCACAGAGGTAGCATCACCGCTGGGATTGGCAAACTCTATATCCTCACCAACATCCAAATACTCGATCATACCGGGCACAAATGTTTTAATTCGTTCTCCGCTCTTATTTGTTGATACGCGGCCAACAGATTGCCCGGGATGTTGTTTTTTTACAAACGCCGCAAAACAGGCGGCAATTTGGCGCTTCACCAATTCGGCGTCCATATATTCTCCGGTTTCTCGCATTCTGGTCATTACCCTGGCGAGCTGAGATATCCCGCGAACCTGCGTAAACCGATTCCGCAGAAACAAATGGATAATCTGATCAGCTGGAACCCTTTCCGGATCCATATTTGACATACCGTCAGGAGCTATTTTATTAATCCAGTATGCCAACGGCCGATAGTATTCATCAACCTCAACACCAGATACAAGATAATTTTTACTTCCAGGTACCCTAAACAAATAATCAGCCAACTGATCTGCTTCAATACCCTGCAATTTCAACGGCATCTCAGTGTTAGGCAAATAATTAATTTTAAAAAATGCCTCTCCGTCCACTTGTTCCCGGCGCAATGCAATACGCTGTAACTCGTAAAAATTACTGAGGCCGGCCATATCACAGTTGGCCGCAAATTCCTTCCAATGTTCTTCCAGTTTATTATTTAATACATCATCATAATCCTTACCTTTCTTGATTCTAGCTTGAGGTATAATGCCGGTACCGACGACATTCCGTTCGATCGCCCCCAATACAGCCTCGGCAATATCAGAATTATCCTCCAGCCAACGTGCCAAACTCCGCAACCGTACCCGGTCAGCCCCCTGGATTTGCTCGGCAGTTCCTGCAATAGTTTGGACAGGATTGAGCCGATCCTGGCGGGCAGCTTCATAGTACCGGAATGAATCAAGACCCTGGCGAAACATCGCTCGCTTCCAGCCCCAGCGGGGAGAGATCGTGGATATTACATTATCCAATGCATTAGCAAAAAAATTTCGTTTCATAGTTTTTCAGCTCCCGGGCGGCCGGCCAGGACCGTTGTTCCATGCAAATTTGCATAATATTCATTCAACAACTCTTTTTCCCGTTCATATAGCGTTTTTAAGTCAGCCCTGGTTAATTGGGTCCCATCCGAACTATATGCCTGGCCTCCTTCCTCGATTTTCCGAATCGCAGCCTGTACCCGTTCCAATTTTTGTTCTATGGTTTCAATGGCCATCATCCCGCCTCCAATCATTTATTGAACCAATTCCGTCTGCCAATCCACGAACCCCGATCATTCTCATTATTCTCTTGATTATCTTCGACTGTAGTTGGTTTTACTAAATACCTCACACCTAAGATTTCCGCTGCAAGAGCTGCGTTACATTCCGCATCCAAAAGGTGATTATTTGGATGACTTTTCATGATCGGTACATACTCTTCATGTGTGCGGCCTTTTTTATCAGTTATTACAACTTTCTGTTCAGAACAAATTTGATCAGCATATAACCGCTCACAATCCTTCGCAACCATCCATGATCCGGGAGATCCAACTTTTCTGTTGAGCCGCCCAAAAATAAAATCCTTGAATTGCATAGGATCAAAGATATATAGATTCAATCCGTTAGCTTTACTGTTTCCTTTATCAATTTTTGTAACAATATACCGGGCCCGCAACGGCTTGGATGATCCCTTGGTCGGCAATACTAAACCAAGGTTTTCAGCGGCATAATCATAAACCTCATCTGTATTGTAACCGGAGTCCATACAAACCAGGTTAATATAAAAGGCTTCCCCGTAAATGCTCGGGTAAGCCCTGTTTATTATCTCATCAATCTCGGGCCATGTCTCAGCCCGGCCATAATCCACATTCCAGCTTGTACATTTTTCTCCCCACGCCCGGACCGTCCACCAGAAGTGATCCTTCTGTACGTCGATGCCACAAGTTAAAATAATTGCTTCGTCTGGTACTTGTCCACGCATATGATCGGCCGCCATCATAAGCACCGCATCGGAGCGCATTTTCGTTGCTTCGCTTTCCCATGGTTCAGCTAGCCATGAGTTGATAAAGTTCATCAGCTCTGCTGGTTCATCTTTTGACGTCAAAAACTCATAGGCTACCCGGCCGAACGTGACAAACGGAGAATATATACTGCTCAGATGATATGCGACAGAAGTAATTTTACCCTTTGGTTTCTCTTCGCATTCCCACCGGCCGGCCCGAAGCATTTTCAGTTTGTGTCGATCTTCTATTGCTTTTCCACAGTTGATACATTCATAACACGCGTGTTCCCGGACTAAATCCGGTTCATCATGATAATCCTGTGGCCACTTTATCTGTTTAAACTCAAATTTTTGATAATGACCACAATGAGGGCACGGTACATAATATTTATAGCGAACACTTGCTTTTTGATAAAACTGCCATATGTTCCCCGTTTTTAATGTCGGGGTTGATGCATCCACAATTTTCTTATTCCAGAATGTTTTGGTCCGCTCTTCAGAGAGTTTCAACGGATCGGCTTCTTTTCCGGACCAATCTGCAAATTTGTCGATCTCATCACGGAATAAATATCTGATTGGTCGTGATGCCAATTTAGCCGGCGAGTTTGCCCCTTCCAGTGCAATATATGTATTATCAAACTGGAGCTCTTTTAAATCACTCCTGCGTTCATCAAATTTTTCAGCTAATGTTGGGCAAAGTTTAATCGCTGGTTGTACACGGTTTTCACTAATTCTTTTTGCTAACTGATCATCGGGATATACCAAAAGCATCGGGCCAGGATCCTGGTCGATGGCATACCCCATCATGTTAAATATGCATTCGGTTTTCCCGCCCTGAGTACCAAAAACCAGAATAATATGTTCAATTTCCGGGTCATTGAACGAATCCATCACATCACGTAGATATGGTACTCGGTCCGTCTTCCATGGTCCGGGAATACTACTGCTTTTTATATCGAGTACGCGATGATTGTCTGCCCACTCGCTTACGCTTAGCCGTTCGGGAGGTTTCCACGCGTTTAGCTCTCGGGGCATCCAGCGAGGTGGTTGTCGCTTTTTCTTTGACTTTTGGTGTGTATCGTCCGGTTCTGCTATATTGTTCCAAAAGGTCAATGACTTCATTGTTCACAACCTTCTCAACTGTTTTTCGAATATCCGGATCGGCAAATTCGGCAGCCACGGCCCGGGCCAGAGCCATCAGTCCCGATTTTACCTCGGTGACCCGTTTAGCCCACTCCTCCTCTACCTGTTCGATCTGCATATATTTTCCCAATAGTTCATTTTTGAGTATCTGTTCTCTCTCGGCCTTGGCTTCACGATATGACGTCTCCGCCTTAATTTTTCGGGCCATCATTGTCTCTTCGTTTCCGATGCCCATCCATTCGACCAATTTTTTCAGGTCCCACCAACCCCTTTTTGGTTGAGGGGCACCTCGCTTTTTCCAATTGGTAACCGTCCGCGGTGTGACATCAAAAAACTGTGCGGTTTTTTCCGAGTTTAGATAAAAAAAATCACCTTCAAAACAAATCCATGAAGGCACAGCTATATCCGATTTTTTCTTAGCCATTTTTACAGCCCCAAAATTCGACCCTTTTCGGAAATTTGGAAACCCAAAAAATTTTTTTTAGGTAAAAATAGCCCGCGCTGCTCCCGACCCCTGAAGTCAGGGCGCCGGGAAGGACCCGCGGCCGCGGTCTGTCCGCGTCGAAGCAGCAGCTTTGATTGTTTCTGATATATTGCTCCCACATTTTATCAGGTGGTATTATTGAATCCCATTGGCAATCTGTTGTACCATATGGCGGATCACAAAGAACTAAATCTACACTATTATCTGCAATCTTTTTCATTTCTTCTAAGCAGTCGCCATGATAAAGTTTGATCATTAATACCTCCATGTAAGCTGCGTTATCTGTAAAAAAATCATGAAAAAACCGCCTGAAATAATTCAGGCGGTTTAAGAGCGCACTTTCCAGAATATATTTTATATTAATTTTGTAAATATTGCAAGTATTTATAAAAATTCCGAATTTCGACGAAAATAAGTTATTTTTCGCTTTCTGCGCCTACCTGACCTATTGCCCCCTTTTTTTCTTATCCTCGCTTTAATTTCTCGCGTATTTAATCCAAACTGTTGTTGAATAGAATATCCTGCCTCCAGTATTTCATGTACTTTTGGCATTGGGATGTCTCTCCAGATACCTACGCCGCATGTTGAACAAACAAAATAATCAGGATTTGTCGCCGATTGAACCATTTGTCCTCTGCATCCTTTCATCGGGCACCGTTGAGGCACCCATCCTCCTCGTTTAGCCAATACACCGCCCCCTTAAAATGAATAATGCCGACCTAACCCACTGCCACTGGGTTGGTCGGCCTCTGCTCAGCACAGCCAGCCTATTTAACTTTCTCTATCTCATTGTCATTTGATAGATCAATATTTTCAGTAGTTTTAAACACTCGTAAAGGAATTCCATTTTGAACTTTAATCGACAACTCCCCGTTTCCTATTCGTTTTATGAGCCTTAATAGATTCCATTCATGCTTATCAATATTAACCTGCATTTTAGCTCCTCCTTAATTACGAATTGTCATTCTACGCCTAAGTTCATCTTTGGTTTTGCGTGTATAAATCCTGGTTGACTCTAACGAGTCATGGCCAAGAATTTCAGCGATATCAGCCAGGGACCACCCCTCATCGGCCAGTTGCATTCCTAACAGATGCCGGAAATTATGGGCATGTGCATGTTTCAAGTTCACTTTAGCTAATCTGGCGTATTTTTTTATCACGTAATGCGCCATATATCTGCTCATAGGATTAGAGTTTTTCTCATTCATAAAAAGCCATTCCTCATCCGGCCGGCCGGCGATATAATCCCAGCAGTGCGCTTTCACACGATCATCGATGAACAGATCCCTGAGTTTTTCTTTTTTACCAACGATTTGTTCAAAGTCACCTTTGATGGATTTCACTTTAAGTTGCAACACTTCTGATATTCTGCCGCCGGTTCGATATAGAGCGTGAAATAATGCAATCGCTCTTTTATCCCCGACCTCCTCGGCCTTGCTGACCATCCGGTTAAACTCGCTCAACGTCAATGGGTTCTGTAAATAATCATATTTTGGTATTTTAAATCCTTTTGCCTCGGCAAAAATGGTTATATCTAGGCGCGGGTAATTGTTCACCCACGCTTTAAATGACCGGAATGCGGCCATTTTACGATTGATAGATTTACGATGGTAACCGTTGTCTACCAAATGCCGCTTATATCTCTCAATATCACCAGTCCGGATTTCGTCTACAGGTAATTGGTCAAAATAATCAGCCATCTGTTGTAGATCGGTTTTATAACTCTCAAGAGTTTTCAAACTTAAAGCTCCTGTTGAGTACTCAATATAATCGTCTATCAAGTCGGCAAGGAGCATGCCTTACACTCCCCTCCAACATTAGTAATACTCAGTTGCAATAATAAAAGGGCTTTTTGGATGTTTCTTTTCTAAAACCTCTCTGAATGTTGTTAATACTTGCAATCCATCATAAGCTATGAATTTCCGTCCATTATATTCAATCGTTCCACCGTTAGCTTTACATTTTTGATAAATAAAGTCATAATCATCGCCTTCATAATAGTCATACATTGTATTATCTAACGAACATTCTTCCGGTTCTTCGTATATCTCTTCCTTATCTAAGCCGGTTTTCTTTAAGTACCATTCGATAGCTTCCTCTTTAGATCTGGCTGCAACCCAATCGCAATCACATATTTGAAAAACTTTAAACATTACTGTAACCTCATTGCCTTCCAAATTACATCCCTCCCCATTTTTAACAGAACATATATTATGTTAAACTATTTTTAAAACCAAGTTTTTATTGTATTGATAAGGGTTTTCACTATCTCCTAACACCCAGTATATCGTAGAGATATTTTTTAACATAACTCTTTGTTATTGTTAAAAATAACATAGAAAAAAATATAAAATATCAATTTCCGATTAAGATGAACATAAGAGCAGAAAAGCCGAAAATAAAAGCATTCACTAAAAGATTGGACTTCATTTCATTCCCCATCCTTCAATTCTGCTCATTGGTGATACCTGTTTCAATTCTAAAGCCTGATCAACAAATCGAGTTAACGGTACCAATAGGGCTTGTTTTTTTCCACCGGCATGTCCACTCCTAATTTCTACCACTCCAGATGATTCATAGCGCCCGGTTTCGTGATTATAGGTGTCGATGCTAATAAACACACTTCCATCACTGTCTTGAATAACTTTTAGCTTGTTTTCTCTGGACTTGAACGATCGATCGCTGGGAACAATCACTCGCTTCAAAATTTTAGTCACCGCCGCCACCTCCTTTTTATCTCTGGGCCGCTTCTACTGCCAATACATGCTCCCGAATCTGCTCCAATATGCTGGTAGCTTCACGCCCGTACTCCGCGCGGATCCGCTGTCTCCATTGTTGTAACTCAATATCCGATGCATTACGTCTTTTCATCTCCATGAATTCTTTGGCCAACTGATGAATAACAGATCTGTTCTCAATGATGATAATACCCTTACAACCAGGATAACTGCTAAGTAGATAATGCTGCAATCATTTCACCTCCATTCGTTGTGCCGCTATCCGTCTTCGGTAGCTCCACCCAGTATTTTCAATTATCCGGCACATCTCCAGGAGTCGATCATAAATCCTGGGCCCGATTGCATCCGGCAATTCACGTTCAACATCCAGATTGGTGGTCACGATCAATGATTTTTCTTTGTTATAAAGCGTATTAATGATTTTATAAATTACTTCATAGGTATTTCCGGTCAGATTCTCAGCTCCCAAATCGTCCAGCACGACCAGATCCGCTTCGGCCACCCAGTACAATATATCCGCTTCAGTATACCGGCTCACTCTGTACGTTGCTTTTATTTGAGTCATAAGTTCCGGTACATTAAGCATAAGAGCCGATATGTCCATTGATACCGCTGCATTGACAACCGCTGCCGCCAAATGACTTTTCCCATTCCCGGGTTTGCCGTAAATCAAAAGCCCGTCATGTTTCATCCAAAGCTTGTCCCTAACAAATCTGACCGCTTCTCTGTATGCAGCCTGAGTACCTGGCAACTGCTCAAAATTCTCAAACGACGCATTACGCAATCTTGGTCCTAGTCGGGATTGATTGAATATTTCGACGATTTTACTCCTTTTTTGCTCTTGTTCAACCCGTCGCATATCTTCTTCCATGCGTTTTATCTCACACTGGCATGCTGTCGGCATCAATCGCTTTTGACCAAATATAATCACGGATACCGGTTTGATTTCCCGATTACAGATCGGACACGTTCGTATCCGGCCGGATGATGAGCCTTGATACATTGATGGGGTCCTCTCCTTCAATATGTTCCCCACTAATACCGGATCTCCCATTTTTCAACTGCACCACCTTTCGATTTTGGTTAAATCGAATGGTCCCAGGTTTATCTCTTGATCTGAATTCATACTCAGCTGTTGCAATAGCCGCCAATGACGTCAATTTGTCTTTATACCAATTTCGCAGGATGCCGTCAACATAATTACAGTTCCGCTTTCCGGCCCTGGCGGCTAAAACAATGGCATATATAATAACCTCAACCGGCATACCATCATTTTCGTGCCAATCCCAAAGCCTATTCAGTTCGTTAATTGTTACAGGTATGCCAAAATTTGATTCATAGGCATTTTTTATATCCATGTAATCAAACGCTGCAATCTCATCGGGGGTTAAATGGTCTCCGTCCTCATTAACTACTACTACTAGATCATTTATTTCTTTAAATAATATTTCTTTACGGTGCCGCAATCCGTTGTCACCACTAGATTTTGACGTGGTTGTGGTTGGTAAATTACCAACTGGTTCACTGATATTGGTTGGTATTTTACCAACTTGGTTATTTTGTCTAGTTGGTATTTTACCAACTTCAGTTAGTGTTTCACCAACTCGATCATCCAGATTTCTAGCCAATAACTCATCCCATTTCTGCTGATTAAAGCCCTTGACAATGGATATTCGCCAGGTTGTGTAATCCTTGTTAATAGAGATACGTAACATATCTCCAATGTCTTCGGTATGAAGAACATTGGGTTCCCCGGACAAATACTCAAGCTCTCTTTTGATGTCTGACTTATGTACTCCAACCAGTTCAAAATCGCTATAGCGGAGTAAAGCTGACTTTTTCCCGCAGCCATACGACATACGGATAACTAAATTCAAGATATTCAGCTGTCGCTTGGAAAAATCCGACTGCATAATAGCTTCCGAAAGTTCATTGGCTGTGCGTGTGTATCCATTTTCTAATTGCGGGTTGGCCATTTATTGTTGCCCCCTTAAATATGTCTAAAACTTCTTTCCGTGCCGGACAGGCATGATCTCATTCCGCTCCATCCTACAATTAAAACAGTTTTTGTGGCTTTTTCACCGATCGACCCGGCCAAGGCATGATGTAGAGTTGATGAGGCTTAATAGGTTCTAATTTGTGCAATTTCAATGCTATACCGCCCCTTTAACTTATACATTGTGCAGGGTGTTTGCATAGTTTGTCCTTTTTCACTTTAATAACCTCGTTTCCACATTCAGGACAACGGCCGGCTTTTAGATATAAAGGTTCCTGCTGACAGTGCTCGCAATAATAAATAGGCACTTCACTCACTCCTTTGGCACTAGTGGAAGCTCAAACCCGGAGACCATTTTGTACAATGATACCATCCTCCGGCTACCCGGATTGGGTTGATTGTTTCATCGCACCACGGAATTTTTGTTGGCATTGTTACCCATCCGTTCATTGAGGTATCGGTTTGCAAACTTTAAAAACTTCTGTTTATTCTGTCGCCTCCGTTCTGCTTCCCGATCTTCTAATATGCGGCTATAAATCGTATCTCTAATTCTCTGACAATCAAGGCGTCGTCTGGTTCGATGATGCAATTTAACCGCCTCCTAACCGAGTTTTGCTTGAAGTGGCGAGAGCAGTTTCATTCGTTCGATATGATATTTTATTGTACTTGTGGACACTCCCAGATGCTTTGCAAGTTCCTGAGGTCTCATCTCGCCAGACTGGTATTTTTCAGCCAAAAACTTGAGGTCTTCTTTTGACAACTTTCCTGGAGTTTTTGGATTCTTTGTGGATGGTTTTGGTGACTTTATTTCAGCGTCCTGACCTATAGCAGTGTTTACAGCTGATGATATCCCGTTATTGTAAATACCGTGCACATACACCAGCTCTAACACTTGAGCCGGAGTTAGATTAACCTTCCTAGCTATATCGACAGTTGCGTAATTCAGGATGTACATTTGCCGGATGGTGTCGATTGTATTTTGATCAACCACAAGAGGATTCTGGTTTGATTTAGGGTTATTTGAATTGTTGGGTTTTTCTTCTATCCGCTTTATCCCAAACAATATCCGCGTAGACTCTAGTTTGAGCAGTCTATCATGCAATTCAAGCACATCAATCAACAGATCCTTGGTTTCTTTGAGTTTCAAATTAAACTCATCCAGCTTTTCAATGTCGATTAAGTTACTCATTACTCATATACACCACCCTTTTTTTATCGATTATGTTCCTGCTAGAACAATGAAAGCTGTTCACCAACATACCACTCAGGTGACGGCAGGTCATTTCATGAGATGGATCTGGCGGTGCTGCTATTTGAATATGCCCATCAACCACTATCTGATCATGACCATACCATCGCTCTGCTGCCGCTTTAACCTGCTCTAAATAATCCACAGGAAACTGGTATTTAATCCCGTCAGGCACCGTGCCGAATAACCGTAAGTCTTTGTTAGGAACCAGCTTATAAACCCAATAATTAAAGTTAAAATGATTACCTATTTGAGGATTATGGATTGCCGTTACCATACCGTCATTAACTGTAAAACAAACCAGAGGTTTTGGCCTGCCATCTAAATCCTCATCGATAACAACATCCGAAAAATAAAGTTTTGCCCGTCTGATTAAATAAGGGATGCGCTCTTTATGGACCCTCATATGTACGCTATCTGTGGATTTATCATATCCCATGAACTGTCGATTCTTAGTACACAATACTAAATCAGAATGAAAATCTCGCTGCATCGTATACCATATATCAAAAAATGTTGCATCAAACGGTACCATAATACAGGTCTTGGGACGTTCGGCAATCGTTTCCGGTTCGTGGATAATAACCTGAACAGAATTATCACCATAATATCTTTTGGCAATATTTAAAATGGTATTGAAATATATGCGACGAAATACATACCGTACATCATATTTTTCTTTTGGCAATTGTTGTCTCTGAAAATCAGGCACGATCGTCAAAAACCACCAGTTGAAATCGCATTCTGCGAATAAATCTACAGTATATTCAAGAATAACTTTTGATGCGTAGGCTATAAATTTAGCAGGCATGACAACCTCCAGATGCGGGTTAAGCGGAGCAAGGTTTTAGTGACCTTGGTCCCGGCTTTCACGGGATTGTCCCTGGCCCCGCATTAAATTGTTAGTTACAAAATAGGCATTAAATTATTTAAAAAATTTTTTTCACGATTGTCCCCCCTTTTTTTATCGTTACCGGCTATACCAACCTCGGAATTGATTTTTGCCGGGTACAACCCTTAACTAAACCAAACTAACTCTGTCGGATGTGTATGTTTTAACTTGCCAATCATCGAAGGTTAAAACAGTACATGTCCGTTGTATGAAGTTTGAACACGATATTTTATTCAATGTCCCATCGCATCGATAACAAACCTTACGACACCTGGAACACTGACAGGAAAGTGTATTGCATTTAATGATTTTAACTTGACTAGCCTTCAATATATCACCCTCTTTTTCGGATAATATTGATACAACCGTGCATGCCCTCCATGGTGCTGATCGAACTCGTCGATCCGATCATACATCTCATACGCCGTTTCAAATACTTTCGGAAAATAAGCTAGGTCAATCAACCAGTACCTACCCGACGGATACCAGGATCGGGATTGTGCGGGTATGTTAAGCATAATCCAATCGTAAAACGGTTTAAAGTAATCTCCCTCAATCCGAAACCGCACAGATATATCCTGTGGATAGGTAGTAATTGTCAGGACCCGCATGGTTAAAGCTCCTAGAGCAAAAACTCATTCAACAAATAGCAGCAGCCACATCTGCCGGAAACGCTTCCCAGTAAGCGCTGCGTATGTCTTTCACATGAGAGGTGTCTATATTTTTAACCTTTGTCAGTTGTTCACGGAGATCCTCAAAAGTCCGGCACGAGCAAACTGGAATAAATTTTTCGCTGCCGTCGGTCCGTATGGTCATAATCCCTAAAACGTAGGCATCGCCTTTGTGAATAGTTGGTTCAGGATTAAAAATTGTTGATAATGGCACTCAGATTACCTCCTCAATAATCTCAGAATTATGAATGAGGTGACCTTGGTGACTAGCATGGTCACTAATTATATGGCCATACACGACTTGGTTATCGAGCGGCAAACGGTACTCAATAACCCGTTTAAGATACTCGATACATACCGGACTGACCGGATTTGACATCCAATTAGGCCCAACAATGCTTTCCCACCAGTCAAAAACTTCAAAAAGAGCACCGTTTTTCAACTTTACTACTTTACCTGATTGAGGATGCTTGTCCATGGTCACCTCAAAAACTAGACAACAAGTAATAAAAGTGATAAAATTAAAACCCTACAGCAAGGTATTTCTAGAGCGATTTACCTGCAAAGCCGCCTCTGCCAAGGCGGTTTTTTATTTTGTTTCTTATCATCGCCTTATCCCCTCTTACACATCTTTACCAGCTGCTCTTGCAATCTCAATGCCTCTCCGTGCGATAGACATTATCCGATCATGGATCCGCCGGAAATCGTCATCCGTTTTGTTTTGGTATGCGTCATCGCAGATTGTGATAGTTGTATTACCTATACTGTACTGAGTAACTACATTGCCAATCTCAATCATAAAGATCACCTCAAGATACGTTATGCAGCTCTCTGTTTGATGAGCACTTAATGACGCAAATCATTCTCAATGCTGCACTGATAAACTCTCGTGATTCTTTAACCACCTTTTCCACAATTGGTAGTTCATGCACGTCAATGCGACGATCGGATACAGCGGAGATTAGTTTCATGGATAAATCATCTGATAGATCATTTCGCTCGCTAAGCCAGTCCAGAGTTGCATCTGCTATGCTGGTCCTGGAAACCTCAATTCCAAAATGTTCTTTCAGGAATGGACCGTATGCCGTTAGACTAAGCGCTTCCAAAACCAGTGGCAAATCGTCATAAACTTTAGCCATTATTAAAACTGTGGTGTCCGGTGGCATACGGTATCCTGATTCATAACATTCGAGAGAATCTTTACTGATGTTCAATTGCATTGATGTCCATATCCTCTCCAGAAACCGTGGATCTCGCTCAGCTGCTCTTAACCGTGCACGTAAAAAAATGTTATTGGGATCTGCATATTTCGCTGGCACATCATCACCTCCAATCCTAAAATATCTAGGACTTCGCATCTGACGCCCATGCTATTATAAAAATGCACCGCCCAATTTCCCCGGTCCTATAGCCAATTAAAAGGGCCGGTCTTTTTTAATCCTGATTGTCCGGATCGCGATCGGTTAATGTATAGGTCGTACCTTCTTCGGTGTCCATCTCAACCCGTTCCAGGAACCAACCATCAAGGCGAATCATTCGGTTGACCTCTGACCGATCATTGGTCTGGAATCGAGTAACCTCACCGGACGCCGTCGGGGAAATTAATCTACTCACAGCACTCACCTCCTATCACTCGGTACCAGTTTTTAATCTACATTTACCACTAGTGAAGTATTTGGGCAGAAAAATCTCAGTCACTTTAATTGGCTCCAATCCCAATTCTTCACATATGGCAACTGCCAAACCATATGGTATATACTTGAATCCAGATTCTATTTGAGAAATATATGACCCCGAAGCTTGAAAACCCCGTTGTTTCAGGCGATCAGCCAATTCATCTTGGGTCATTAATGGTTCACGAAATTCTTTTAAACGATTTTTATATGGTCCTTTCATAAGGGTACCTCCTTGGTAAATATATTAACTGATAGTGAATGGTTAGTCAATAACTATCAGTTAATTTTTCTATAAAATTTTACTAGTAGTTAGAAGGGAATCCTTTACTGTTGGTTAAGTAAGTAAGGTGGTGATATTATGACGTTTGGACAATTAGTTAAACAAGCTCGGGAAATGATGGGCTTAAGCCAAGAAGAAGCATCGTCGCAAATAAAAAAAAGATATCCGGAGGTACGTATCACCGGATCTTATTTGTGCATGATTGAAAACGACCAAAAAAAGAATTTAACAATATATCTTATTGATGCTCTGATAGAATTTTTTAAACTTGATCCATCATCTGTACAATTGTTATTATCTTGCGGCAAAAACAAAAGTTTTGGAGTTTTTGAAACTGCTGATGAATATAAAATTAATAATATCCGTAAAGAAAATGACTTTTATAATGGACTGACACCAGAAGAACAAGCTAAATTGAACGAATATCGTGAATTTCTTATTTATTTACGGAAACAGAAACACACAACTTTAAATTATCCGCCGCATAATGCTGAAACCGAAAGAATTGCCGCTTATCCCATTGATGACGAGATATTAGCTGGAATTCCTGAATCCGAATGGCCCTCAGTTAAAAATGATATTGAACGAGCCAGAGCATATATCCTACAAAAATATGGTCAATCAAAAAAGTAATAGACTATTTTGTTAAAATAATTTAAAACAATGAAAAACCTGCCTGTTTTGGCGGGTTTTTATCATTTTGTCATAATTCGACAAAATCAGGCAAAAAAAACACAAATAACAATACCTCGGTTGTGGCAAGGAGGTCACAGGGTGCCATTTTTGCTACATTTATTAGCCGAACAGCATGGAATAAAAATAGAATATCTTAAATTAGAATCCAAAATAAAGGCCATATATTTCGAAGAGCCAGGGATGCCACCAGTGATTGTAGTTTCAAAAGAGATAACGAGAAATCGTATTTTATATCGTTGTGTTTTAGCTCATGAACTTGGTCATTATTTTACTCTAGAACGCAGTACTAACCCGGTATTATATGCTCATTATAATTACTGGCATCAAATCGAACATTGTCGCGAGGAATATTTGGCCATGGCCTGGGCAGCAAAATATCTTATACCAACAGAAAAGCTAATTCAAGCATTCCGTGATGGTTTTACAAGTATTCGGGCATTAGCCAAACGATTTGCAGTAGTTGAAAAGATGATGGAATTGAGATTGATGATTTTTTTTGAAGGAGATGCCAGTTAATTTTCAATATAAAAGGAGATGAGTCAAAAATGAAAAAGTGTATCAATTGTTCGTGGGATAATGACAATGATCAAAATGTTTGTGAAAAGTGCGGATGGGTACTGACGGATCCGAATGTTCCTAAAACGGTATTTCAATTTCCTTTGGCCCAAAAATACATATGCCATTATAATTGGAGATGCCCCATTTGGTGTTTGGCCGGCAGTAATGTCGCTGATAATAGGAATATTTTCCGGATGCATCTTTATTGCCATTGGGTTTATTATTAATGCATTAAATATTATACAATCTGCCATAGTGTACTTAGCTACAAAAAAATAAAACCCAACATCACGAAAGGATTTGTAAAAAATGGCATACTGCATATATTTACGGAAATCACGTATGGACTTAGAAGCCGAAGCGCGCGGAGAAGGTGACACTTTAGCACGGCATGAAAAAATATTATTGGAATTAGCTAAAAAATTAAAATTAAATATCGGCGCTATTTATAGGGAAATTGTATCTGGAGAAACCATTGCAGCTCGACCAGTTGTCCAACGGCTACTATCAGAGGTCGGGCAAGGCATGTGGGAAGGTACACTGGTAATGGAGATCGAACGTCTAGCCCGTGGAGAAACCATCGATCAGGGTATCGTCGCTCAAGCATATAAATATTCGAATACTAAAATTATCACTCCGCAAAAAATCTATGACCCACAAAACGATTTTGACGAGGAATATTTCGAGTTTTCCCTTTTTATGTCCAGACGTGAATACAAAACAATTAACCGACGATTACAAACTGGACGCATTGCGTCAGTCAAAGAAGGAAAATATTTGGGATCCGTACCGCCATATGGATATACTATCAAACGGCTTGAGAAGCAAAAAGGCAATACTCTGGCGATTGTACCAGAACAGGCAGAAGTTGTCAGGAATATATTTCACTGGTACACCCGATCAGAGAATCGGCTCGGAGTGTCCTTAATTTGTCGCCGACTCAACGAAATGAAAATACCTCCTGCAAAAGGGGACGTTTGGGTACCAGCGTCAATACAAACTATCCTGCGTAACCCTACATATGCAGGTAAAGTACGGTGGAAGGTCCGACCTCATAGAAAGAAAATGGTGGATGGCCAGGTAGTAAAAGAACGACCCCGGGCAAATCCGTCTGAATGGATTGTTGTTGACGGATTGCACAAGGCAATCATTGATTGGGAAACTTTCGAGCTCGCCCAACAATATTTATCCATAAATAGCTCTCGGCCGTGCCCCAAGTTTGCTCCAATTAAAAACCCATTGGGTGGATTAATTATATGCGGACTTTGCGGCCGTAAAATGGTCCGTCGTCCCCACGGCACCCGATATCCTGATACATTAATGTGTCCAAATGTTGCATGTCAAAATATTAGTACCCAGTTATCCATTGTTGAGGAACGGTTGCTTGAGGCTATAGATAATTGGATGCAAAATTACAAATTACAATGGAAAGATGATGACTTCGAATCATCAAAAACGGCCGATTATCGGATACTTTTGAAATCGATTAAACGCCTTGATGATGAGATAGCTACATTAGACAAACAAATGAATTCCATACATGATTTACTCGAACAGGGGGTTTATACAACCGAAGTTTTCCTGGATCGCTCTAAAAAAATTAGTGACCGAATCAATGAACTAAAACAAGCTAAAAAGGAATTAAATGAACAATACCAAGCTTTTGAACAACAGGAAGTGAATAAAAAATTCATCATTCCAAAAATAGAAAAAGTTTTGGACATATATAGAACCGTGGATGATCCAGAGATAAGGAATCAGCTATTACACGAAATACTCGAAAAGGTGATCTATACTAAAACCCAACGAGGTAATCGCGGAGGACATGCAGATAATTTTAATCTAGTACTATATCCGAAGCTAAACGTATCAAAGGATTTTAATTATTGATAACCTTATGGCGCCATTTC
>Ga0134095_1000475_pt1 | contig 39311 bp, 44 predicted proteins | sample 6_2taG_FD_94449 | JGI IMG/M metagenome (GOLD analysis project Ga0134095, IMG submission 94449) | Switchgrass degrading microbial communities from high solid loading bioreactors in New Hampshire, USA - 6_20_20_110_A2 metaG | ecosystem: Engineered > Bioreactor > Semi-continuous > Anaerobic >... | reverse complement strand
ATAGTGCTTCTGCTTCTTCAATGTAATGGGTTGTTAAAAATACCGTTTTGCCCTCAAATTTTATCTTTCTAATTATTTGCCAAAGCTCTCTTCTAATTTGAGGGTCAAGACCAATTGATGGCTCATCAAGAAATAAAACTTTTGGTTCTGGCAGTAACGCTCTTGCAACAAGTGTTCTTCTCTGTAGTCCTCCTGAAAGAGTTGAAACAATGGATTGTTTTTTATCAGCAATTTTCATAGATTCAATTCTTTCATTGATTTTTAGTTTTAAATCTTTAACCCTGTGAAGCATTCCATAGATTAAAAGATTTTCATACACAGTAAGTTCACGCTCAAGATTGTTTTCCTGCGGCACCACTCCTATAATGCTCTTTATCTCCTGAGGAGTATTAATAACATCTATTCCATCAATAAAACATTTACCTGAATCAGGCCTTGTAAGAGTGGTAAGAATCTTTACAGTTGTTGTTTTCCCTGCTCCATTTGGTCCAAGAAGCCCGAATATCTCACCTTTTTTAATTTCCAGGTTCAGTTCCTGAACTGCTTTCAGCTTTCCATAGCTTTTTGAAATATTTTCAAGTTTTATCATACAACATCATGAAACCTGGTTATCTTTGGTCTTCTTCCTCTGACTTCGCAGCATTCTGTCAGATGAGCATCACTTACCTTAAGAAGTGTTCCACTTTTTGAACCATATCTGAAAATAGTTACTCCTTTGAGCCCTTTTTTATAAGCGAGGATAAATATTTTTGCAACTTCCTCTTTTTTTGTCCTCTGCGGTAAATTTATTGTTTTTGATACTGCATTGTCAGTATATTTCTGAAATGCTGACTGCATTTCAATGTGCTGTTCTGGAGTAATCTCAAGGGCTGTTTTAAAAATTTTTTTAATTTTAAGAGGGATGAAGGGAATCCCTCTTAAAACTCCTTTCTGTCTGATTGCATTTATGAAATTTTCACTATAGAATCCTTCTTTTTTTGCTATGTCAATAAGATATTGATTTATTATTTCAAACTCTGTATCAAGAATTCTATGCTTGTAGGCAAGTAAAAAATATGGTTCTATTCCACTTGAGCAGTCTGCAATAATTGAAATTGTTCCTGTTGGAGCGATTGTTGTTGTGGTTGCATTCCTTAATGGAGTTCCGATTTTGTCCCATATAGAACCTTTAAAATTTGGGAAAACTCCACGTTTTTCAGCGAGTTCTTTAGATGCTTCGTGAGATTTGTCATGGATAAATTTCATCAGTTTTTCAGCCATTTCAAAAGCTTTTTTATGATTATAAGGAATTCCAAGTCTAACAAGGCAGTCTGCCCAACCCATTATACCAAGTCCGATTTTTCTGTTGCCTTTATGCATTTTTTCAACCTCAGGCACAGGATAATGAGTAACATCTATGGCGTCATCAAGAAAGCGTGTGGCAAGCTTCACATCGTGCTCAAGTAGTTGAAAATCAAATGTTTCTTTTTTTATATAGTTTGACAGATTAATGGATCCAAGAATGCAGGCTTCGTAAGGAAGAAGTGGCTGTTCTCCGCATGGATTTGTGCTTTCAATCTCACCAATGTGAGGAGTTGGATTGTATCTGTTAATGGTATCAAGAAAAATTACACCTGGATCTCCTGTCTCCCATGCGGACTCCACAAGTTCATTAAAAACGTCCTTTGCTTTAACTTTTTTTACAATTTCTCTGTTTCTGGGATTTATTAATGGATAATAGTCATCTTTCAGAAGAGCTTCCATAAAAGTATCTGTAATAGCAACTGAAATATTGAAGTTGTTAAGACTTTCAAATTTCTTTAATCTTATGAATTCCATGATGTCAGGATGGTCAACTCTGAGAATTCCCATATTAGCCCCACGCCTTGCTCCTCCCTGTTTAATAACATCAGAAGCTTTATCAAATATTTTCATAAATGAAACAGGACCACTTGCTACGCCACCTGTAGAACGAACAATATCTCCTTTGGGTCTCAGATGAGAAAAGTTAAAGCCTGTTCCACCACCACTCTGAAGTATTAATGCAGCATCTTTAAGAGTTTTAAATATTTGCTCGATTGAGTCTTTAACAGGCAAAACAAAACATGCTGCAAGTTGAGCTTTTTGCTTTCCAGCATTCATTAATGCGGGAGAGTTAGGTAAAAATCTCAAGGAACTGATGAGATTATAATATTTCTCAGTCCATTCTGATGGATTTTGTTTATAAAACTCTTCAGCTTTTGCAACATAACTTGCAACTCTATAAAAAAGTTCTGCTGGAGTTTCAATTATGTTGCCCTGTTCATCTTTACGTAAATATCTTATTTTAAGAACTATTTTAGCTCTTTCTGTAAGCTCCATTTATATAGTGTATCATATATAAGTTGCATCTTAAGGATATGAAGCATTAAAATTTAATCATGAAAGCTAAATGCCCTGTTTGTAATAAAGCAGTTGATATAAAAGCTAATCCATGGAGACCTTTTTGCTCTAAAAATTGCAAAATAATTGACCTTTGGAACTGGTTTCATGAATACTATTCAATCAAAACTGAAGAAGTAGATGAAAATATAAATACGCAGGAGGAAGACGATGATAAAGCTGACAGTATGCGGTGCAGCAGGAAGAATGGGCAGTAGAATTATTGCTCTTTCAAAAGATTATTCTGATATAAGACTGGTTGGAGCAGTTGAGTCAAAAACAAATCCAAATGTAGGAGTTGATGCAGGAGTAATGGCAGGCATTGGGCAAATAGGTGTTACCATTGTTGATGACATTAATAAAGTTGTTGATGAAACTGACATATTTGTTAATTTCACAAATCCCGAAGCAACAGTAGAATATGTCCAGGTAGCAAAAAAATTTAAAAAATCAATGGTTATTGGCACTACAGGATTGAATAACCAGCAGATTGCTCTTATTCAGGAATGTGCAAGAGATATTCCAGTTGTGTTATCTCCCAATATGAGTATTGGTGTGAATCTTTTATTCAAAATTTTAAAAGATGTAGCAAAAGTACTTGGCGATGATTATGATATTGAAATTGTAGAGGCTCATCACAGGATGAAAAAGGATGCACCAAGTGGAACAGCAATCAAAATGGCAAAAATTATTGCTGAAGCTCTGAATAGAAACCTTGATGATGTTGCAGTATATGCGAGAAAAGGCATGATTGGTGAAAGAACAAAACATGAGATTGGTATTCAGACAGTCAGAGCAGGAGATATTGTTGGTGAACATACCGTTCTATTTGGAGGACTTGGAGAGAGGATAGAAATTACTCATAAAGCATCAAGCAGGGATACCTTTGCAAGAGGTGCTTTAAGAGCTGTAATCTGGCTTACTAACAAATCTGCTGGACTTTATGATATGGCAGATGTATTAGGTATTAAATAAAAAGGAGGGGAAACCCTCCTTTTTATTTATCCGCCCTCAACAATTGAAAACTCCTTCCACATAAACCAGTTTCCGGTATCTTTCATAAAGTTATAAGTTTCAGAGAAAATTTTATAATGTTGTTTCTCTTCGTATATTAATCTTTCAAAAAGTTTTTTCTCTTTTTCAGTATTAACTTCATTAAAGACTTTTTTATAAAACTCAACTCCTTCTTTTTCCATTTCCATGGCTATTTTGAAGGCTTCAAGATCATCTGTTTGAGCCTGAATTCTTTCCATTAAGTTGTCTTTCATTTCTTCAAAAATTGTTTTCATTGTTTTCACGGGATTAGCTTCTATGTATGTTAATTCAAGCCCTTTCAGCACTTCTTCAATCATTTTTATATGATTCTTTTCATCTTCAGCAATAGAGAGAAACATCTTCTTTCCAACTGGATGAGAAACTTTTTCTGCAGCCTCAGTATAAAATTTTACTGCATCTGTCTCCATCTTTAAAGCAAGTTCTACTGATTTCATCACTAACCTCCTATATTACTCCTCTGGTTCAAACATATCTTTTGTTGCACCACAGACAGGACAACTCCATGTATCAGGCAAATTTTCAAAAGCTGTTCCAGGCGCTATCCCATTATCAGGATCTCCCTGTGCCGGATCATAAACATAGCCACATACACTACATTTGTACTTTTTCATAACTAATCCTCCTGCTAAATGAAATTATTTAAAAATTATTTTAATTTATTCCTTTTTTATAAGTCAAAGGACGGAATTTAGACTTAGTTGACAGGTTTATTGATAAAGTTATAAAATCAAGTAGTCCGTGGGGGAGGTCGGTAAGACCTGAGAGTTTCCATTAAGGGAAGACCCCTTGAACCTGACCCGGATAATACCGGCGTAGGGAATAGGAACAGACAGATAGAAACCAGCCTCTATTCCAGATGGGATAGAGGTTTTTTATTTTAAGGGGATTGATATGATAAATGTTAAAGTTAATGGTGTGCTTATGAATGTTTCTGCAAGTACAATTGCTGAACTTCTTTCTGAACTTCAGATAGATCCAGATAGGGTCGTTGTTGAGGTTAATTTGGAAATTGTTAAAAAAGAACGTTTCAATGAATTTACAATAAAAGATGGCGATTCAATAGAAATCGTTAACTTTGTAGGAGGAGGAGGATAAAATGGATGATAAACTCATAATCAGAGGCATTGAGTTTAACTCAAGGCTCTGGGTTGGCACTGGCAAATATAAAAGTTTTGAGGAAACTACTCTTGCTATTGAAGCATCTGGAGCCGATGTTGTAACAGTTGCAGTTAGAAGAGTAAATATTATTGATCGTTCAAAGGAAAATTTGCTTGACTACATTGATCCAAGGAAATATAAAATTCTTCCAAATACAGCAGGATGTTACACTGTAGAAGAAGCTTTAAGATATGCCAGATTGGCTCGAGAAGCAGGAGTTTCAGATATGGTAAAACTTGAAGTTATAGGAGACGACAAAACACTATTTCCGGATGTATGCGGACTGCTTAAGGCAACAGAAATTCTTGCCAAAGAAGGATTTATAGTATTCCCCTACACAAACGATGACCCGATAACTGCAAAACGCCTTGCAGATGCTGGAGCAGCAGCAGTTATGCCACTGGGTGCTCCAATAGGCTCAGGACTGGGTATAAGAAACCCATATAATATTAAAATAATTCTTGAAACAGTTAATTTGCCTGTAATAGTTGATGCAGGAGTTGGAACTGCCTCGGATGTTGCAATAGCAATGGAGCTTGGTTGTGATGCGGTGTTAGTAAATACTGCAATTGCTGGAGCTAAAAATCCAGTAATGATGGCAGAAGCTCTAAAACATGCCTGGATTGCAGGCAGACTTGCTTATAAATCCGGAAGGATTCCTAAAAAACTATATGCTTCTGCCAGTTCACCACTTGAAGGAATGCTCACATGAACTTTAAATTCTATCTTATAAGTGACAGAAAGCTTTTTTCATCAGAAGAGTCCTTTCTTAATGCTGTTGACACTGCTTTAAAAACAGGCATAAAAGCTTTCCAATTGAGAGAAAAAGACATGACCACCAGAGAGTTTTATTTTCTTGCCAAAAAATTAAGGGAGATTACGAGGCGAAATGATGCTTTATTTTTTATAAATGACAGGGTTGATGTTGCTATGGCAGTTGAGGCAGATGGAGTGCATCTCCCACAGAATGGATTACCTCCGGATATTGTAAAAAAAGTTTGGAAAGATAAATTTTTAATAGGCGTTTCAACTCACTCACTTAAAGAAGCTATCGAATCCTCGGAATGGGCTGATTTTATAACTTTTGGTCCGGTTTTTTACACTCCTTCAAAGTCTCAATATGGTGAACCTCTCGGAGTTGAAATCTTAAAAAAAGTTAAATCAAAAGTCAGATGCCCTGTTTTCGCAGTTGGAGGAATCAAACATGATAATATGAAAACTGTTTTTTCACACTGTGATGGAGTTGCATTGATAAGCGGCATTCTTGCTCAATCAAATATCGAAGAAGCTGTTAAACAATATTTAAAAATTTTAGGAGAATAACCATGACAAGAATACAATTAGCCAAAAAAGGCATTATAACTGAAGAGATGAAACAGGTGGCAATGGAAGAGGATATTTCACCAGATGCTCTGGCAGAGCTTATTGTTTCAGGAAAGGCTGTAATAACAAGGAATAAAGAAAGAAATATAAAGCCTCTTGGGATAGGAAAAGGATTAAGAACAAAAATAAATGCAAACATAGGCACATCAAAAGATAAAACTGATATTAAAGAGGAGCTTGAAAAACTTCAGATTTCAGTTAAATACGGAGCTGATGCTGTTATGGACCTGTCAACAGGAGGGCCTCTAAAAGAGATGAGGAAATCGATTATTGAACATTCTCCTGTAAGTCTGGGCACTGTTCCAATTTATGAAGTTGCTGTCAGAGCAATTGAAAAATATGGGAGCATTGTTAAAATGACAGTTGATGATATATTTGAGGTAATTGAACAGCATGCAATGGATGGTGTTGATTTCATAACTGTTCACTGTGGCGTAACAATGAAAATAGTTGAAATGCTTAAAAAGGGACATAGAGTTTTACCAATTGTAAGCAGAGGTGGTTCAATACTTGCCGACTGGATTTGTCGGAATGAAAGAGAAAATCCATTATATGAATATTTTGATAGACTCATTGATATTGCAAAAAAATATGATTTGACTCTTAGTCTTGGCGATGGAATGAGACCTGGATGTCTGGCTGATGCTACAGACAAATATCAAATCCTTGAACTCATAACAATAGGAAAACTGAAAGATATTGCAGTATCAGAAGGTGTTCAATGTATTATTGAAGGACCTGGGCATCTTCCACTCAATCATGTTGAGACAAATATCAAACTTCAGAAACATATCTGCAAAGAGTCTCCATTTTATGTTCTTGGTCCTCTTGTTACAGATTGTGCCATGGGATATGACCATATTGCAGCGGCAATTGGAGGCGCGATTGCTGGTTATTATGGTGCAGATTTTCTCTGCTATGTCACACCTTCTGAACACATAAGACTTCCTGATAAAGAAGATGTGAAAGAGGGAGTGATTGCTTCAAAGATAGCTGCACATGCTGCGGATCTTGCCAAGGGAAATCCAAAAGCATGGGAAAGAGACAAAAAAATGGCTGATTGTAGAAGAAACTTTGACTGGCAGGGACAGATCTCATTATGTTTTAATCCTGACAAAGTAAAGGCAATGCGTGAGGAAAGGCCTCCTGTTAAGGATGAGCAGGTATGTAGTATGTGTGGAGAATTTTGTGCTATTAAGATTTCCAGACAGGCTGTCGAGTAAAGTTTTTTAAATATTTTTCTATAATTCTTCTTACTGATATATGAGCCATATGAAATGCATAGAGTATGCTTCCTCTTTTTACAGCTACATCACCGACAAGAAATACTCTTTCAAGATTGGTTTCTCCAAATTCGTCAATTTCAGGTAAAGAATCTTTAATACGAACTCCCATTTTCTCAAGAAAGTTTTTTGGAGTGCTGCCACCCAGACAGTAAAAAACTTTCGAAAATACCTCAGTATGCCCATTGTTGAAAACAACTCTTACTGCATCATTTGCAGGTTCTAATCCTTTTATTTCCGTACCCATAAAAAAAGTTATATAATCTTTTCTTTGTTCAAGCTCTTTGAGGTTTTCTTCATTAATTCTAAAAAATTCAGGTCTTCGATAAGATAAATATACATCACACTTTCCTGCTAAAATACATGCTAATTCAGCAGCTGTATTTCCCCCGCCCACAATCAATATTTTTTCATCCTCTGGTAATTCTTTCGGAATTTCAAAAAAAATTCTATTTTTTATTTCTTCAGGAATTGGATACGGTGGCTTTTTTGGTCTATCAAAAACACCTGTAGCAATAATAACAACATAAGCTTCAGCAACTGGATATGTTCCTGCTTTGATAATATAAAAATTTTCACGCCTTTCTAATCCATTGATCTCTATATTGTAATTGATTTCTATCTGATAATCATTAATGTATCTTGCCATTCTTTCAAGAAATTGTTCCTTTGTTTCTGTTTCAAACGAACAAACTCCTTCTGAATTGATATTGATGCCTTTGTAATATTTATCCACCCTTTTGCCTTCAGGATAGAGCCTCCTTATAGTAGAACAAAAATGACCTGCTTTTTCAAAAATAGCAACATCTTTTATCCCAGCTGCTTTTAATTCAACTGCAGCAGCAATGCCTGCAGGACCTGCACCAATTATAGCAACTAATAATCTTCTCATAAGTTTTTATTATACTGATAAACTTCATTTCTTTACAAACTGTGAACCTCCCTCAAAAATACTCTTTAAAAAGAATTGTTTTCGTATAATTGAAAAGAATGGATAACCGTAAAAAGATAAGAGGTTTGACAATGTATAACTTAAAACTATTTCAAAGAAATTTTATTTTAAAGGAAAACAGCTTTCAAATTTAATGATGTTTTTATCCTGAAAATTTTATTCAGGATGTAATCTGCATTCTATTGGTAGCTTAAGGATATGCTAATATAACTTTATGGAATTTATTCCTGCATACCTTAAATTTTCAGATAATGAGTTTAAAAAAAAGATCGAATATTTTTTTGACATAATCAGAAAATGCGGTCTCTGTCCAAGAAACTGCGGTGTTGATAGAACAGCTGGTAAAAGAGGAGCCTGTAGGGTGCTTGATAAAGCATATATTTCAAGTTGGGGACCACATTTTGGAGAGGAAGCTCCTCTTGTTGGACAATATGGCTCTGGAACAATCTTTTTTGGCTTCTGTAATTTAGCCTGCGTATACTGCCAAAACTGGACAATAAGCCATCTTGGAGAGGGTGAAGAGGTCTCTTATGAAGATCTTGCTTCTATTATGCTTTATCTTCAGAATTCAGGCTGCCACAATGTAAACCTCGTTACTCCAACCCATCAGATTCCTCAAATACTTAAATCACTTTATATTGCAAGAGAAAAAGGTTTAAAAATTCCAATTGTTTATAACTCTGGAGGATATGAAGCTATTGAAAGCTTGAAAAATCTTGATGGAATAATTGATATTTATATGCCTGATTTTAAATATGGAGACAGCAGTCTTGCAGAAAAATACTCGAAGATTAAAAACTATGTAGAAATTGCAAAACAGGCATTGATAGAGATGCACAGACAGGTTGGTGACTTGATTATCAATCAAGATGGAGTTGCAATTCGTGGGTTAATTGTAAGGCATCTTGTTTTACCGAACAATATAGCAGGCACAGAGGATGTTTTAAATTTTATTTCAAAAATTTCCAAAAATACTTACATAAACATAATGAATCAGTACAGACCATGCTGGCAGGCTGATGAATATCCTGAACTCAATAGAAGAATCACAAAAAAAGAGTTTGATGATGCAATCAGGATTGCTCTTAAATATGGACTAACAAGAATTGACTGTTGGCTCTATTTAAAGAGCGATCAACTCTGGCTTTAAGTCATCAAGATTTAAAAGCACCACTGTTGCTTTTCCATAAAGCCAGCCACATGCCTCTCCAGGATTTATAATCAATGTATTGTTTATTTTGTGAATATCAACCTCATGAGTATGCCCATAAATGACAATATCAAAATTACCTGATTGAGCAAGTGCATCAATCATCTGAGGTTCATGCATCAACGCGATTTTCCTTCCTTCGATTTCAATCATTCTTATCTGAGGCTGAATTCTGTCTCCATACATTTTTTTTAAAAGAACTCTGTCTCCATCATTGTTTCCAAACACTCCGTAAAACTCACCATCAAAATTCTTAAAAACTCGCCATGTGAACGGAGAAACAAAATCTCCACCGTGAAGTATTGCTTTTACACTGTTTTCATTGAAAATTTTTAAAGCTTTTCTTATATTTTCCATATTGTCATGTGTGTCAGATATAACTCCTGCTTTCATTGTTATCCTCCATATTTATTAGGATTCCACCAAAAGGTTTTTCCTGATAAGCTTTAACAATCTTGAGTCTTAACAGCTCCAGTAATGCGAGAAATGTTACTATAATTTCAAGCTTTGTAACTCCTGGATTGAAGAGTTCATCAAAAACAACTGATTTTTTTAAATTCAATACATTCAGAATTTCCTCAATTTTTTCTTCAACCCTGACAGTTTCCTGTGGAATATATATCTTTGGCGCAGGTTTGTCAAAAATTTTTTTAATGGCTGTTAATAGGTCAAATATGCTGAGTTCCTGAATTGAAAACTCTTCTTCATTCGAGGTTTTTCTTGGATAGGCTTTTGACCATACATTATAACGTTCTTTTAGAGCTTTCGATGCTTCTTTAAACTGCTGGTATTCGATTAATTGATCAACAAGCTCCTGCCTGGGATCATCTTCATCATCTTGTTGCTCTGGTTTGGGAAGCAACATTTTTGATTTAATATAAATCAGAGTGGATGCCATAAGAAGAAACTCTGAGGCAATATTAATGTCAAGTTCTTTCATAATATCAAGATATGCAAGATACTGCTTGGTGATAAGAGCTATCGGAATATCATAAATATCAATTTTATTTTGCTTTATCAGATAAAAAAGCAAATCAAGAGGTCCTTCAAATACAGGTAAAGCCACCTGAAGTATATGGTTATTCAATATCTCTGATTGGTTTATGAACATTGTATCTTAATTAAAATTTTAGCATACATAACTTGTTATGTTATAACACATATAAATTTTATTAACATAACTGGTTATGTGAGAGTTGTTCATTGTATAATGAGACAATATGCTTGATAAAAAATATCTGCTTCCAGAAGATGCTATCAGGATTATTCTTGAACAAATTTCTTTTAGATGCCTCCCATCTGAAACAATGCCTATTGAAGAGACATATGATAGAGTTACTGCTGAGGATGTTCTTTCACAAGAAGACCTTCCGGGATTTGAGCGTTCAACTGTTGATGGCTTTGCAGTGAGGTCATCTGATACATTTGGTGCCAGAGAAAGCTCACCAGCTTATCTCACAATCAAAGGAGATATACCCATGGGGGCTATCCCTGACTTTAGCCTGTCCAATGGTGAAGCCGCTTCAATAGCTACCGGGGGTATGCTTCCTGCTGGAGCAGATGCGGTTGTTATGATTGAGCATGTAAACATAGTATCTGAGAACATGATTGAAATTTTGCGAGCTGTATCTCCTGGGGAAAATGTAATATTTAGAGACGAGGATACAAAAACTGGAGAAGTTGTAATAAAAGCAGGACATAAACTGAAGCCTCAGGATATTGGAGCTCTTGCAGGACTGGGAATTACAGAACTGCAGGTGATAAAAAAGCCTGTTGTTTCAATAATTCTCACTGGAGATGAAATAATTCCTCATACAGAGAAAAACACACTGGGTAAAGTAAGAGATGTTAATTCTTTTACTCTTGCAGGATTAACAATGCAGTGCGGAGGCATACCATTAAAAATGGGAATTGTACGAGATGATTACACTGCGATAAAGGAGATTACAAAAAAAGCTCATGAAATCAGTGATGTTGTTCTTATAACAGGTGGAACTTCTGCTGGCATTAAAGATCTAACAGCAAAAATTATTGATGAACTAGGGTTGCCAGGAGTTCTTTTTCACGGAGCATCAATAAAACCTGGCAAACCTGTTATCGGAGGACTCTGCAATAGCAAGCCTGTTTTTGGACTTCCAGGTCATCCTGTTGCTGTGTATATATGCTTTGAACTTTTTGTAAAACCTGTGCTCAATCAGATGCTCGGGTTAACGGATAAAATATTTAAAAACATTATAAAGGCAAGGATAGCACGCAGTATTCACTCTCAGGCTGGACGAGAGGATTTCATAAGAGTTCATCTTGAAGAAAAAAATGGTGAAATATGGGCAGATCCTCTTTTGAGTAAATCTGGACTGATAATGAGCCTTGTAAAGGCTGATGGTGTTCTTCGCATTCCTTCAGACCTTCTTGGAGTTGAAGAAGGCGAAGAAGTTTCTGTCATAATTATAGATTAGAATTTAGCTGCCCATTTTATCTGTTCTTTATATGGAATTGGTTGTCTGCCTAAAATTTTTTGCATTGATAAAGCATCTATAGAATGTCCGCATATATTATCTTTCCACATCATTTTATACTGTTCAGTTGCAAATAATTTTAGAAACAATCCGGGTATAGCTATAAATAAAACTTTACCTCCAACAGTTTTTATAAAATCCTTAACCATATCTTTCAAACTTACTTTTTGATCTCCACAGAGTTCAAAAATTTCATTTTCTTCATGCTCGATTGCATTTAAAAAGCAAGTTGCAACATCTCTTACGTCAACCGGTTGAAAAAAGTAATTGTGAATATCGGGAAAGAGTAACACAGGAGTCTTCTTTAAAATTGATTTTAGCTTTACAAAAAGTAGTTGTTCAGGACCTATAATAAAAGAAGGACGAATTATCACAAATGGAATTCCGCTTTTAATCAACTCCTTTTCAGCCATAAGTTTAGTTTTATGATATCTGGAAGGAGCTTTTTCATCAACTCCAAGAGCACTCATATGGATAACCTTGACTGCAGAATAATCCTTTAAAACTTCAAAAAGACACTTTGAATACTCATAATGCACTTTTTCAAAAGTGACCGCCTGTGATTTTATTTCTTTAATAATTCCTATGAGATTAATAACATATTGAGGGCTAATGTTTTCTATTATTTTTGCTAATTGAGTTTTCTGGGTCAGGTCATCAATTTGGTAAGTTTTAATTTCTTTTCCAAATAGAGCTATTGCTTTTTGATAATTTCTCACAATCAGATGAATATCATAACCTTTTTGTAATGCCTGGGTTACAACATATCGTCCGACAAATCCTGTTGCACCTGTAATAAGAAGTTTTAACATTTATTGTTAAAGTTAAAGGGAGGGCATTTGCCCTCCCGCATATTTACTCGATCTGAAGTTTTCTTTCTTTTGTCTTTGCTTCTTCTGTTTTTGGAATTCTTATCTCAAGCACACCGTTTTCAAACTTTGCCTGAGCTTTATCTATATCAACATCCACTGGAAGCGTGAATGTTCTTGAGAAGGAACCATAAGAACGCTCATATCTGTAGTAATCTTTTTGTTCTACTTTCTCTTCCTTCTTTTTCTCGCCAGAAATGGTGATATAGTCATCAGTTATTTTTACATCAATATCTTCTTTGTTTATACCAGGAAGCTCTGCTTTTACAACCAGATGATCACCCTCTTCATATATGTCTACAGCAGGGGATATTACCTCGGCTTCAGCCCTTAATCTTGGCATAAGTGAACCAAAAATAGAAAAAGGTCTTCTCATAAATTCATCAAAAAGACGGTCAATTTCTTCAAAAGGAGCCATGATTGAAGGTTCAATTCTTGCTACATCTTTTGTTTCTTTTCTTGCCATAGTTAACACCTCCTTTTAAGTTTTTTATTGTATTGATATTATCTGACTAAATATAACAACTAAGAATCAAATTTGTCAAGAGGTTTTATTAAATTTTTTTATACATATCATGTCAAGAGATAATAATTTTCCCCTGACTTTCCTCTATGATTTCGCCTACTGCTGTTGCGGATTGAATTCCTTTATTTTTTAATTGTGAAATTAAACTATCTGCTTTATCTGATGGAACAGACATCAGAAGGCCGCCTGATGTCTGAGGATCTGAAAGAATATCAAGAGTTATAGGGTCTGTATTGCCAGTATCAATTGCTTTTGAACAGTACTTTACATTCCTTCTTCCGCCTGCAGGAACCACTCCCATGGAGGCAAAATCATAAACTTTTGGGAGCAAGGGCACTTTATTCTTCCATATTTTGATCGTTACCTTGCTTGCTCTTGCCATCTCAAGGGTATGTCCTAATAATCCAAATCCTGTAATATCAGTACATGCATTTACTCCAGTTTCCATCATAACTTCTGATGCTGTTTTATTTAATGTTGACATTGTTTGAGTGAGAAGATGTGTTATTGTTTTATCTAGAAGCTTTCCCTTAAGAGCAGTTGATAAAATTCCAGTGCCAATAGGTTTTGTAAGAATTAGAATATCTCCTTTTTTGGCTCCTCTATTTGTGACAAATTTTTCAGGATGAACAACTCCTGTAGCTGCGATTCCATATTTGATTTCAGGGTCTTCTACGCTGTGTCCTCCTATCATTAAAGCGCCAGCTTCATTAAGTTTATCAGCACCGCCTTTTAAAATTTCTCCAAGAATCGATTTCTCCATATCATTTATTGGAAAGCAGACGATATTAAGAGCTAAAATAGGCTTTGCGCCAACAGCATAGATATCACTTAATGCATTTGCAACTGCTATCTGTCCGAACTCATATGGACTATCAACAATGGGAGTGAAAAAATCGATACTCTGCACTATTGCGAGATCATTTTTTAATCGATATATCCCTGCATCAGACCAGTCTTCAGAACCAACAAGAAGATTTGCATCTGATGGAAAAGATATGTATTTTAAAATTTCCTCCAGGTCCCCAGGACCTATTTTGGCTGCTCAACCAGCAGCTTTAACTTTTTCTGTAAGCATGTTTTCTCCTCTTGTTTATATTAAATTCTATCATAAAAGTTGCGATTTAGATTAATTATTTGATAATATTTCAAAATGAAATTCTGGAAGTCTCTTGTAGTTGTTTTCATGCTATATATTTGTTTTTTCAGCATTTATGTAGCAATAGTTCTTGAAAAACCTCTGAAAATTCATAAAGACATAGAAGTTTACATTCCAAAAGGTGCGAGTTTTTATGCAATAGCATCAACTTTCAAAGACAAAGGTCTTATAAAAGACGAGCATGTGTTTATAATCGCTGGCAAACTGCTTGGCATAGAAAAAAAGGCAAGGGCTGGTTATTATCTGATTACAAAAGATATGACAATGCTTGATATTTTAAAGAAATTACTCGAAGGCAGAATAATTGAGTATAAATTGACTGTTATAGAGGGAGATAGTCTTTATGAAATAGCTGATAAACTTGCACAGATTAATCCTGAATTTAAACAGGCACTATGGAATCTTGCTACTGATCCAGCTTTCTTGAGTTCCATGAATATACAGGCACCAAGCATAGAAGGTTATTTATTTCCTTCTGTCTATGAGATTCCTAAAGGAATGAATATAAATGAAATATTGACAATGATGATTAAAAAATTCTGGCAGGTATATAATGAAGAATTAAGAAAACAAACAGAAAAAATGGGGTGGACTGTAAATGAAGTTGTAACACTTGCATCAATAATTGAGAAAGAAGCAAAGGTTGAAGAGGAAAAGCCTTTAATTTCAGCAGTTTATCATAATAGGCTCAGGATTGGAATGCCTCTACAGGCAGATCCAACAGCAATTTATGGGGTAAAAAGATACAAAACTGGTGTTACGAAAAAGGACCTTAAAAATAAATCTCCATACAACACTTATATAATCAAAAAACTTCCACCAGGACCTATTGCATGTCCGGGGTTAAAATCAATTCTTGCTGCCTTATATCCTGCAAAAGTGCCTTATCTTTATTTTGTTTCCAAAGGCGACGGTACTCATGAATTCTCCGTTGATTATCAGGCTCATATTTCAGCTATCAATATGTTAAGAGGAAATAAGAGTGATGAATAAGTCTGAACGAAAAAAAACGAGAAGACTTTATATAGGCAATGTACCAATTGGAAATGGTGCTGCTGTTGCTGTTCAATCTATGACCAAGACAGATACAAGAGATATAAAAAAAACTGTAAGACAGATAAAACAACTTGAACGAGCTGGATGTGAAATTATAAGAGTGGCTGTGCCGGATATGGAGGCTGCCAGAGCTTTGGGAGAAATTAAAAGAAAAATAAAGATTCCTCTAATTGCAGACATTCATTTCAACTATATGCTTGCACTTGAAGCAATATTTCAGGGTGTTGATGGATTAAGAATTAACCCTGGAAACATTGGTGCTAAATGGAAAGTAAAAGAAGTTGTTAATGCTGCAAAGGATAAAAAAGTTCCAATCAGAATAGGTGTTAATGCAGGCTCATTGCCAAAGGATTTACTGCAAAAATACAGTGATCCAACTGCGCAGGCAATGGTGGAAGCAGCAGAAAGACATATTGAAATACTTGAAGAACTCGACTTTCATGATATTAAAGTTTCTCTTAAAGCTTCTGATGTGTTAAAAACAGTAGAGGCTTATAATCTCTTCAGTAACAAGCATGACTATCCACTTCATGTTGGCATTACAGAAACAGGGCCCATACCAGAGGGAGCGGTAAAAAGTGCTATTGGTATAGGAATGTTACTTCTTGAAGGAATCGGTGATACAGTAAGAGTTTCATTAACTGATTCACCAGTTATTGAGGTTAATGTTGCGTATGAAATCTTAAGAGTAACAGGATTGAGAGAGTATGGGGTTGAAATAATAAGTTGTCCTACATGTGGAAGATGTGAAGTAGATATAAAAAAAATGGTAAAACAGGTAAAAAATGCATTGAAAAATATAAAAAAACCTTTAAAAGTTGCTGTTATGGGATGTGCTGTTAATGGTCCCGGTGAGGCAAGAGAAGCAGATTATGGAATTGCCGGGGGCAGAGCACAGGGGATAGTTTTTGTAAAAGGTAAAATAGTAAAAACTGTTAAAGAAAGTGAAGTTGTGAAAGCCTTACTTGATGAGATAAAACCTTAATGCTTGCTAAAAAAATATATTTCAGGATAAAATTAATTGTTAAACTTTATGACGGAGGAGAAGATGAAAGAAAAAATTCATCCTGAATACAAAGAGGCAAAGGTTGTATGTGCATGTGGTGAAACATTTATCACTCGTTCAACAAAACCTGTGATTAAAGTGGATATTTGTTCTAAATGCCATCCTTTTTACACAGGAAAGCAGAAGATTGTTGATGCAGAAGGTAGAGTAGAGAAGTTTATAAAGAAATACGGTAAAAAATAGCTGTTAAGTTTTGTGCAGGGGGTTAGATAAATTATACATTTTTCTAACCCCTTTTTATTTGCAATCTCAGGAGTATAAGAAATGAAAGATGTTACTGTAGGTGGACAGGCTGTAATTGAAGGAGTTATGATGAAATCACCAAAGGGGTGGGCTGTTGCTGTTCGAAACCCAGACGGTGAAATTATAATCAAATCAGAAAAATTTAAAAAACAGAGTGTTATTTCAAAAATACCTGTAATTCGTGGATTTTTTATTCTCTTTGAAACCCTCTGGCTTGGTATGAAAGCGATAGATTTCAGCAGTAAAGTTGTTTTTAAGGAAGAAAAGTCAAGCCCATGGAGTCTAGCTCTATCATTGTTTTTAGCATTGATAATAGGAATATCCTTGTTTATTATTTTACCTTTGTATATGACCAGGCTAACAGGTTATTTAATGGAAATTGTATCAACAAATTCGTTTATTTTTAACTTTGTTGATGGCATTATACGAATATTTGTATTCATAGGATATGTGGTTATAATAAGCATGTGGTCACAGATGAAACGAATATTTGCCTATCACGGGGCTGAACATAAAACTATAAATGCTTTTGAATCAGGAGAGCAATTGATTGCTGAAAATATACAAAAATATTCAAGACTTCATGTAAGATGTGGAACAAGTTTTATATTTATTGTTCTTATTATAAGCATACTTGTATTTTCAATGATTCCATCTTCATGGAACTTTTTGTTGAAAGCTGTATCAAGAATTGTGCTTTTACCTGTTATTGCAGGAGTATCTTATGAAATTTTAAAACTCTCTGCAAAATGGCAAAATAATTTTCTCGGTAGAATTATTATATTTCCTGGTCTTGGCTTTCAGAAAATTACTACAAAAGAGCCAGATTCTTCACAAATAGAGGTTGCATGCGAAGCTTTGAAAGCAGTATTAAGCTTTTCTGAAAAGGAGAAAGAATCCAATGCTTGAAAAATTAATAGAAGTAGAAAATAAATATGAAAAAATAACACAGGCTCTTTCAACCCCTGATATAATTTCAGACAAAGAAGAATACATGAAATATTCTAAGGAAAGACTCAATCTTGAGCCTATTGTTACTAAATTTAGAGAATATAAAAAAGTTCTTCAACAGATTGAAGAGACTGAAGAGATACTTAAAAGTAATGACTCAGAGTTAAAGGAGCTTGCTGAAGAAGAGTTGCAGGAACTCAGAAGAAGGAAATCTCAGATTGAACAGGAACTTAAAATTTTACTTTTACCAAAAGACCCAAGAGATGAGAAAAATGTAATTCTTGAAATAAGAGCGGGAACAGGCGGTGAGGAAGCTGCTCTTTTTGCTGCAGATCTGTTCAGAATGTATTCAAAATATGCTGAATCAAAAGGCTGGAAAGTGGAAATTATTGATACTCATTCAACAGGATTAGGAGGTTTGAAAGAAATAATTGCCACAATTTCAGGCAAGGGTGCATTCAGCAAATTAAAATATGAAAGCGGAGTGCATAGAGTTCAGAGAATTCCCTTAACAGAAGGATCAGGCAGGATTCATACATCAACTGCAACAGTAGCAGTGCTTCCAGAGGCGGAGGAGGTTGATATAAAAATTGATGAAAAAGATTTACGAATTGATACATTTTGCGCATCAGGACCGGGAGGACAGTCAGTAAATACTGCCTACTCGGCGGTGAGAATTGTTCATATTCCAACAGGAATAATTGTTCAATGTCAGGATGAACGATCTCAAATGAAAAATAGAGAAAAGGCCATGAAGGTTTTAAGAGCTCGTTTGTTTGAAATAGAGACACAGAAAAAAGAAGCAGAAAGGGCTGCTGAGAGAAAGGGGCAGGTAGGAACAGGTGAAAGAAGTGAAAGAATAAGAACTTACAACTTCCCTCAGAACAGGATTACAGACCACAGAATAGGATTGACTCTATATAAGCTTGACCAGGTTTTAAACGGAAATCTTGACGAAATGATTGATGCATTAACATCCTACTATCAGGCAGAAAAGCTTAAGGAGATGTGAAAGCTTTTGATCAAATAAAAGAGATAGTCAGAGTTTTAAAAGAACAAAACTTTGACCATCCAGAAAAACAAGCAGAGGATATTGTCTGCCATGTTTTAAAAATTGAAAAAATAAAGCTTTATACTCAAAATCCTGATCTGACTTCTGAACAGGCTGAAACTATCAATTTCCTTGTCAAAAGACGTTTAAAAAAAGAACCGCTACAGTATATTCTGGAAGAATGCGAGTTTTATAATATCAGAATAAAAGTTGGGCAAGGAGTGTTGATTCCGAGGCCTGAGACAGAGATTTTAGTTGAAGAAGTTATCAAAAGGAAAGACTTAATTATAAATCGAGGGAAAACAATACTGGATCTGTGCACAGGCTCAGGCTGTATTGCACTTGCAATTGCTAAAAACATTCCCCAATCTAAAGTATATGGTATTGATTTATCAAAAAGAGCGATTTTTTATGCGAATGAAACTAACACCCTGAATAATATCAAAAATGCCAGCTTTATTGTTGGCAATCTCTTTGAACCTCTTAAAAAAAAATTATTTACATGTATTACTGCCAATCCACCATATATTAAAACAGAAGAAATTTATACATTACAGAGTGAAGTTAAAGATTATGAACCTTTCGAGGCTTTGAACGGTGGAGCAGACGGACTGCAATTTTACAGAGAAATATTAAAAAGAGCGAAAGAATATCTCATAAATGATGGACTGATTTTTCTGGAACTAGGGTTGGGACAGGCAGAAACAGTTAAAGATATTTCAAAATCTAATGGCTTTGAAATAATAAAAAACGTAAAAGACCTTGCAGGAATTGAAAGAGTTATGATATTAAAAAACAGAGTAGTATGAAAAGTTTAAAGTATATTATAATTTTCTTTTTTCTGTTTCCACAAGTTCTTAATGCTCAGGAATATATAATCAATTCTGTTCCTTTTTTCCCTTCTGAAGATTTTCAGTGTGGTCCTTCATCTTTAGCTACGGTTTTGAATTTTCTGGGGATGGAAATAACACCTGATGAAATAGCAAAAGATATTTACAGTAAAGGAGCACGTGGAACATCTGATTTTGATATGATTATCTTTGCACAAAAAAGGGGCTTTAAAGCTGTTCAATACACAGGAAGTATCGAAGATATAAAAGAAAAAATTCAGGCTGACAAACCTTTGATTGTAATGACAGATGAGGGATACTGGTTTTATAGAAAATATCATTTTATGGTGGTTGTAGGATTTAGTGATGATTTTGTTATAGTAAATTCTGCAACAGAGATGAATAAAAAAATAAAAATCCATGATTTTTTAAAAAAATGGAGAAAGACAGATTTCTGGACACTTTTAATAACAAGATAAGGAGGACTTAATCCATGCCTGATGTATTGGCAATAGTTCTTGCAGGTGGTAAAGGTGAAAGACTTTTTCCATTAACATCTTTCAGGTCAAAACCTTCTGTGCCTTTTGGAGCAAGATATCGTATAGTTGATTTTGTTTTGAGTAATCTTGTTAATTCTTATGTTTATTCAATATATCTTCTTGTTCAATATAAATCTCAGTCCCTTATCGAACACATCAGGCAGAACTGGTTTTTTTCCTCTGTTGGACGCAATCATTTTGTGACAGTAGTCCCTCCTCAGATGAGAATGGGACCTGAATGGTTTCAGGGAACAGCTGATGCAGTTTTTCAAAATATAGGCTTAATTAAAGATCATGAAACAGATATTGTATTAATTTTTGGTGCAGATCATATTTACAGGATGGATATAAGGCAGATGTTAAAATTTCATATTGAAAATAACGCTCAGGTTACAGTAGCTGCAAGACCTGTTTCAATAAAAGAAGCCTCATCATTTGGCGTTATAGTAACACAACCAGACCAGAGAATAACAGGATTTCAGGAAAAACCTAAACAACCAATATCGATGCCTGACAATCCTGAAATGGCTTATGTATCAATGGGCAATTATATATTCAATACCAACATTTTGATTGATGCATTGGTGCGTGCTGAAAAGAAAAAACAACATGATTTTGGTGCTCATGTCCTTCCGGACCTTGTGGAAAAAGGTTATAGTGTTTATGCTTATGATTTTGGCAAAAACAGAGTCTCAGATATTAAACCTTATGAGGAACAGGGTTACTGGAGAGATGTAGGTACAATTAAAGCATACTTTGATGCACATATGGATATGCTTGGGGAAAAACCAATCTTTGAGATTGACAATAAAATGTGGACAATTTATCCTGCAAAATATGATGGTCCACCTGTAAAAATTCTTGATGGAGAAATAAAAAACAGTGTTATTGCTGATGGAGCTTTGATATACGGAGGCAAGATAGAAAACTCTTTTATAGGAAGTGGAGTGATAGTTGAAAGAAATACCGAGATAACGGATTCTCTTATTATGGATGATGTTGTCATAAAAAGAAACAGTAAACTTTCTCGTGTTATAATTGACAAAAAAAATGTTGTCTATGATGGAGAAGAAATTGGTCTTTCACCTGAAAAGGATCGTTTTCGATGTCATATAGATGTTTCAGGGATATGTATTCTTCCAAGAGCAGCACGATATAATGAATGGATTAAGGAAATTAAACATATTTAAAAGTTGTATTATTTTTATTTTCTGTTGTTGTTTTTGTTTATCTGCAAACGCTCAGGAAAAGAAAAAGATTTTAGTCATTAACTCTTACCATCAGGGATTAAGCTGGACGGACAATATATTGCAGGGCATTAAAAAATCATTAAAACCTGAGGAAGACCATATCGATTTTTATATAGAATATATGGACACTAAACGTTTTTATGGAGAAAGATATTTTGAAAAGTTTTTTAATTTCATGAAACAAAAGTACAATGGAATTAAGTTCGATCTGATAGTTGTCTCTGACAATGACGCTTTGCTGTTTATAGGAAAATATTATCAACAACTGTTTTACCGTACACCTGTTATTTTCTGTGGTGTTAATGACTTCTCTGATAAATTAATAGAAAAACATAGAAAATGGTTCACAGGAGTTGCTGAAGAGACAGATATTGCGGGAACCATTGATATTGCACTTAAACTTCATCGTGATACTCAGAGAGTTTATATTATTAATGATATAACAACTACAGGGCTTGCGATGAAAAAAAGTCTTATTGAAATATTACCAAGATTTCCAAGCAGCATAAATTTCATTATGCTTGAAAATCCTGATATGAAAGAATTGCCAAAAGAAGTTGAAAAAATTCCATCTAAAAGCATCATACTCCTTCTCCTTGCAAACAGGGACAGAACTGGTAATTTTTTTGCCTATGAAGAGAGTCTTGATTTGCTTTACTCTCATAGTCGGGTTCCAATATATGGTGTATGGGATTTCTATCTTGGCAGAGGTATTGTAGGAGGAAAGCTGACAAGTGCGTTCCTGCAGGGCAAAAAAGCTGGAGAACTTGCTTTAGAGGTTTTGCATGGTAAATTACCTTCTGAAATTCCTGTAATTAAAGATAGCCCAAACGAATACATGTTTGATTACAAAGAACTTAAAAAATTCAACATATCTTTAAAACAACTTCCCAGAGAAAGTAGAGTTATAAATATTCCTGAAAGTTTTTTCATAAAATACAGAGACACCTTAATTATGATTATTCTAGTTTTTATTACTTTATCCCTGATAATAGTTATTCTTGCAATCAATATTTCAAAAAGAAAGAAAATTGAACAAGAATTGAGAATTTCAGAAAAAAAATACAGGGATCTTTATGATAATGCGCCTGATATGTATCATTCTGTTGATAAAAACGGAATAATTATTGAGTGTAATGAAACAGAAGCAAAAATGTTGGGCTACAAAAAAGAAGAAATAATAGGCAAACCTTTGACTTATTTCATGACAGAAGATTCAAAAAGAGCTCAGGCAAAATTTTTCCCTTTAATAGATAACTATAATTTTATTCAAATAGAAAGAGATTTTATAAGGAAAGATGGCTCTGAGTTTACTGCTTCATTAAATGTGTTTGTTGAAGTTGATGAGAAAGGCAATTTTGTTAAAACAAAAACAATAGGAAGGGATATTACTTATAGAAAACGCATTGAAGAAGAACTGACAAAATCCAAAGAAGCATTGAGAAAACTCTCTTTATATTTACAGAATATAAGAGAGAATGAAAGAAAAGAGATTGCAAGAGAAATTCATGATGAGTTGGGTCAGTCTCTAACTGCTTTAAAATTAAGTCTGTCATGGATAAAAAAACGAATCGAGGACTATAATTTGCGAAAAAAATTTAACGAGACATTAAGCATAGTAAATGCGTTGATAAAACAGGTTCAGAATATATCAAACAGGCTACGTCCATCACTTATTGACCACTTAAGCCTTCAGGATGCTATAATGTGGCAGATTAGAGAATTTGAACGAAATACTTCAATACATTGTAATATTACCATATCAGATGATGGTTTTAATTTATCAAAAAATGTATCTTTAAATCTTTTTAGAATCTTTCAGGAGGGTCTTACAAATATAGCCAGACATGCTAAAGCTACGGAAGTAAATATTAAAATATTTAGGTCTGATGGAAGTCTTTCATTGATTATTAAAGACAATGGGATAGGGATATCAGAAGAAAAAATAAAGAGTTTAGGATCATTTGGTTTGATGGCTATGAGAGAAAGAGCATACTCTATAAATGCAACCATTGATATTCACAGAATACCAGAAGGAGGAACAGAGGTGATCATTTCATTGCCTTTGAAGCCCGATGATTGAAAAACTCAAAGTTTTAATTATTGACGACCATACTCTTTTTAGAAAAGGATTAAAAGAAATTCTTCTTGATACTTCTTATATCGAGGACTGTAAAGAGGCAAAAAACGGACACGAAGCTCTTGATATTATTTCAAGGGAAAAGTTTGATATTGTTTTTCTTGATATAGCCATGCCAGATATTAATGGGATAGAAACTTTAAAAAAAATTAAAACATTATATCCTGAAGTAAAAGTACTAATGCTGAGTATGTATCCAGAAGAACAATATGCAATGCGTTCATTAAAATTAGGAGCTTCAGGTTATATAACAAAATCTGCGGATCCTGAAGAACTTTTAAGAGCTGTTGAAAAAATAGTCAAGGGCGGTAAATATATTCCTCAGAGTTTTTCAGAAAAATTGCTTCATTATCTTGATAAATCTAATGATATACCTCTTCATGAAAAACTTTCAGAAAGAGAGTTTCAGGTTTTGCTTATGATAGCCAGAGGAAAAACTCTTAGAGAAATTTCAAAGGATCTTTCTATAAGCATTAAAACTGTAAGTACTTACAGAGCCAGGATTCTTGAAAAACTTGAACTACAGAATAATGCCGAAATTATAAACTATGCTATCACGCATGGTCTGATAGTTTAGTTATAATACACAGGCCGGTAATAATGAAAACAAATAATAATCCTATAAAAGTTCCCCATCCAAAATTTTTATATATAAGACCTGGAATGTATGAACCAAGAACGCCACCAGAATAATAAAAAGCAATGTATGCCCCATTAACAAGACTTTTTGGTATTGTTGCTATTTTATTGAGATAACCAGAAGCAACTGAGTGCACAAGAAACATACCCGAGCAAAAGCCAAACATTGTAAGAAAAATTATCGGTATACTAGGTATACTCAATAATAGAAGGAAAAAACCATACATAATAAAACCAGCGAGCATGGTCTTTCTTTCATTTCCGATCCATTTTATTATTGAAGTTGCAATAAAAGACATAAATATTCCCGTGATATATCCAGTATAAATAAATCCTATAACTATCTGACTGCTTTCTTTATCAATGTTTTTAATTCTAAAAGGTAAAAAATTAGTTATAGCTGAAAAAACAAAAAACAGACAGAAAATAGAAATATAAATATATAGATATGTTTTATCCAAAAAAACCATTTTTAATTCTTTAAAACTATCTTGATCACTGTGGCTTTTAGTGTCAATGCTTTTTGGTAATTTTATATTTTCAAGAAAATAATAAACCACGGGAATAACTATAAGTAAGCTTACAGACATTATTTGAAAACATATTCTCCATCCAAAATAGTTAGCTATGATACTGCTGAAAATCCTTCCAAACAATCCACCAATGATGGTAAAGGCAATATAATATGAAATAAAAAATTGAATTCTTCCCTGTACAGATTTTAATGCAATATAAGTGGTATTTGAAGTAAGAATAGCTGAAATTAAAAAACCTTCTATAAATCTCAAACAAATAACTAAATAGAGATTTTCTGCAATAGAAATCAAAAAAACAATTAATGAATGTATTAAAGCTGCAAGAAGGATCATATTTTTCGGCGAAAGAAATTTAAGCATAATTCCAGAAATCAGAGGAATAGTTGTCAGAGGAATATATGTCGCACTCATAATAAGTGGTATAGTATCCATTTCAACTTTTAAAGAACCAGCCAGTATCGGTAATAGTGGTTCTGGCATATGCAGTGCCGAAATGGTCATTACAGTAGTATAAATAATGGCAATAAACTCTTTAATTGGCATAATATCTACTATTATAATGCTATAATTTTGTTTTTTAAACTTTTATAAATGATCCAAATTAAACCTAGCTTTTAAACATAATAATAAAAGGGATTATTAAATTAATATTTATGGACTTTCTGGAAAGAAGTGGTAAGCATTACTACTGAAATGCGGTAGACATTTTGTTTAAAAAATAGATTTATTTTTCTTTATCCTGAATTATTATTTCTTTTGACTGGCAAGTTTGTCGACAGTTATTGTAGCTTTCTTTTGCTTTTTGGTAACACATAACGCTTGCTGCATTATCTCTCATAGGTTTGGAATCAGCTCCCACTAATGAACCCATGTTGCATCCTACCATTTCTGCCTTATATGTCTTGTCACATTGTGTTAAACAATTTTTAAGAGAAGTATTGTGATCGAAATCAATATCAGATTGGGCAAAAATAACAGGACTTTGCCATAATAGGATAAAAATTAAAATTATTAATTTTTTATAAATTTTAGCTGACAACATATGATTAATTATAACTTATTTGGGTTTATAATGAAAACCTTAAATATTTTGTTATTTGCTTGTTTTTTAGTAACCTAGTGGATTCTGTCCAAATATTTTTATTTTAGAAGAGGACATATCAATTTTCTTATCTTTTAAGCTTTTCTTAGTTATGTTATAACTTTTGATTTATTGATTGAACACAATTTTATTTTCCTGAAAATACGGAAAAAGTTGACAAATTTAAAAAAACATTATACACTTTTATACACAAAAAATTTTTCAGGGGGTATATATGGAAAGGGAAACAATCTATGAAGGATTGGTGCGTAAAGGAGTCTCAAGAAGAGACTTCCTGAAGTTCTGTGGTACTACCGCAGCGGTTTTAGGGCTATCCTCTTCCTTTGTTCCAACAATTGCTGAAGCAATGGAAAAAAAACACAAACCAGTAGTTGTATGGCTTGAATATCAAGACTGTGCAGGTTGTTCTGAAAGCATTCTACGAGCAAGCAAGCCAGCAATAGGTAAGATTGTTCTTGATGTTATATCTCTTGAATATCACGAAACAATAATGGCTGCAGCAGGGCATCAGGCCGAAAAATCACTTAACGATGCAATCAAGAATTACAAAGGTAAATACCTGGTAGTTGTTGAAGGAGCAATTTCATCAAAAGATGGAGGAGTTTACTGCACAATTGGTGGCAAATCTTCAGATTATTTACTTAAAGAAGTATGCAAGGATGCTATGGCAGTAATTGCGGTTGGAAACTGTGCATGCTTTGGCGGAGTACCAGCAGCAAAGCCAAATCCAACTGGTGCTGTTGGTGTAATGGATGTTATTAAGGATAAGCCTGTCATAAACCTTCCTGGATGTCCTCTGAATGTTGAAAACTTTACTGCAACAGTTGTATATTTCCTGACATTTGGTAAACTTCCATCAGTTGATAAATTAAAAAGACCGCTTTTTGCCTATGGAAAGCTTATACATGATAACTGTGAAAGAAGAGGACACTTTGACACAGGTGAGTTTGTCAAAGCATGGGGAGATAAAGGACACAGACAGGGATGGTGTCTATTTGAAATGGGATGTAAGGGTCCTTTTACAAATCATAACTGTCCTACAATAAGATGGAATGAGGGAGTTAGCTGGCCTATTATGGCCGGGCATCCATGTATTAGCTGTTCAGAGCCCAAGTTCTGGGATAACAATCTTTACGCATCTGCTGAGAAAAATCACTTTTATGCTAAGGTAGGGCTTGGTGCAATGGCAGTATCTGGTTTAATTTCAAGAAAAGATAAAAAAGAATAAATAAAGGGGGTATGTATGGCAAGATTAGTTATTGATCCTGTAACAAGGATAGAAGGACATTTAAGAGTTGAAGCCACTGTAAGTGATGGCAAAGTAAAGGATGCTTATTCTTCCTGCACAATGTGGCGTGGTATGGAAATTATTTTAAAGGGAAAAGACCCAAGAGATGCATGGGCTTATGCACAGAGAGCGTGTGGTGTTTGTACTACTGTTCATGCAATTGCATCAGTAAGGGCTGTTGAGGATGCAATCGGAGCAAAAATTCCTGAAAATGCGAGAATTTTAAGAAACATCATAATGGCCAATCAGAATGTTCAGGACCATATTATTCATTTTTATCATCTTCATGCGCTTGACTGGGTCGATGTTGTATCAGCTTTAAAAGCAGATCCTCAAAAAACTTCAGAGCTTGCAAAGAGCATATCTTCCTGGCCCAAAAATTCTGCAACTTATTTTAAAGCTGTGCAGGATAAAGTTAAAGCTTTCGTTGAATCAGGTCAACTTGGAATATTTTCTAATGGATACTGGGGTCATCCAGCGTATAAACTGCCACCTGAGGCAAATCTTATGGCAGTAGCTCACTATCTTGAAGCTCTGGATATACAAAGAGAGATAATAAAGATTCAGGTTCTTCTTGGATCAAAAAACCCCCATCCTCAGACATTTATTGTTGGGGGTCAGTCAACACCTGTTGATCCAGAAAGCCAGAACGCATTGAATGCTGACAGCATTGCTTTTATGCTTAAGTATGCTGATAAAGCAATAGAATTTGTGGAAAAAGTTTACATACCTGATCTTCTTGCAGTAGCATCATTCTATAAAGATTGGGCGGGAATTGGTGGTTTCGGTAATTTCCTTGTATATGGAGATTATCCAGATGCTAATGGTAAATTTTACTTCCCTGGAGGAGTAATAATCAATAAGAATCTAGCAAAAATAGAAAAATTTGACCATAAAAAATTCAAGGAATACATAACTCACTCATGGTATAAATATTCAAAGGGCGAAAATGCAGGACTACATCCATGGGAGGGTGAAACAACTCCTAACTATACAGGACCAAAGCCACCCTATGAATATCTCAATGTAGAAGGGAAATACAGCTGGGGCAAGGCAATAAGATACGATGAGCTTCCAATGGAGGTTGGTCCGCTTGCAAGAGTCCTTGTCGCATATGCATCAGGACATCATGATGTAAAAGAAGTTGCTGATATGGTTTTAAAGAAACTAGGGGTTGGCCCGGAAGCTTTGTTTTCAACTCTGGGAAGAACCGCTGCAAGAGGAATTGAAACTCTGCTTATGGCAAAAAAGACAAAAGAGTATATACTGGAGCTTGCTGCTAATATGAAGAAAGGCGATACAAAGATTGCAGATACAGACAAATGGAATCCGAAGAGCTGGCCTAAAGAGTGTCAGGGAGTTGGGTTCCATGAAGCACCACGTGGATGCCTTGCTCATTTCGTTGTCATAAAAGATGCAAAGATTGCAAATTACCAGATGGTTGTTCCATCAACATGGAATCTTTCTCCGAGGGACCACAAGGGACAGAGAAGTCCTGTTGAAGAAGCTCTGGTTGGAACACCGGTTGCTGATTCCAATAAACCTCTTGAACTTTTGAGAACCATTCACTCTTATGATCCATGTATGGCATGTGGTATGCATACAATTGAGATCAAAGAGGAGTAATCTGTATTTAACTAACTGCTTTAAGCCCTCCTTAAAATGGAGGGCTTTTTATTTTTTATTGTAGGAGAAGAAAATGAAAATAGGCATTATCGGTGTTGGAAATATACTCATGAAAGATGAAGGAGCTGGCCCAAAAGTTACTGAAATTTTAAAAGAGAACTATAAATTTGAACCAGAAATCGAGCTTATTGATGGAGGTACTCTAGGTCTTGATCTACTGCCTTATATAGAAAAATTCGATAAGATTATTATTGTTGATGTAGTTGATTTTCATAAAGAACCGGGTTTTATAAAAATTTTAAAGGAGGACGAAATCCCTCCATATTTAAAAACAAAACTTTCAATTCATCATGTAGGAGTACAGGACCTTTTAGATGTTGCTCGTTTTATGGATGTAATGCCTGAAGAATTGATCCTCGTGGGGATTCAGCCTGAAACTATCGATGTCGGACTTGACCTTTCTGACACTATAGCTGGTAAACTAAATAAATTAATTGAGGAAATTTTAAAAATAATTGAAAGCTGGGGTGTAAAATGTGTCTTGCAGTCCCTTCAAAAATCATAGAGCTTGATGGCTACATGGCAACAGTGGATGTAATGGGGTTGAAAAAGCAGATTTCTCTTATGTTATTGCCTGAGGAACCAAAGATCGGAGATTATGTTTTGGTTCACGCAGGATTTGCAATAAACAAAATGGATCCACCTGAGGCAGAAGAAGCACTAAAGATATTCCAGAAGATATTCCAGGAGATGGAGGAACAGGAAAGGGTTGGCTGATAGGTTCTTAGATTTTTCAGGACTTAGATGCCCCTTGCCAATTCTTAAATTAAGCAGTCTTTATTCACAGCTTAAGCAGGGCGAAGTTATTGATATAGTTAGTGATTGTCCAACTTTCGAAAAAGATATAAAGGCCTGGTGTTTAAAACTTGGTAAAACTATCCTGAATATTGAAAGATTTGGGAATAAAATAAAGGTAACAATACGGATTTAGTAATGAAAGAAAATCCCTGTTCTTATGGTGGATACTTAAGATGTGATAATCCTTCCTGTGAATACAGGTATTCTATAAGTGAAGTTCTTCATTTATGTTCAGATGTTTTGAATAAAATAGCTCAGGGAGACACATCACATAGAATAGAACTGACATTTAAAAGATATGCAGTTCAAAGGCTTATTAATTCAATCAATAAACTATCAGAAGAAGTTGAAAGCATGATTAATCTTACGCATGAGCTTGCGCTAGGGATATGTGAACATTTTGATGTTTTAAAGAGAATTCAAGAGGGAGATTTTTCAGCAACTGCTTCAGAGGACTCTCAGTTAGAAATTGTCCAAATGCTTGGACAACTTATCAATAAGCAAAAAGAAACATTCCTTAATTACATCGAAAATATAAAAAAACAGGATCAGGAGATACTTCAACTTCTTGAGCAGGAAAAAGCCATCTTTTCATATGTTGGGACTGCAATAATTGTTGTTGAAGAGGATATGACTGTTGAATATGCAAATACTGAATTTGAAGCTTTAACTGGATACAATAAAGAGAATATTGAAGGAAAAATGAAGTGGACAGCATTTTTCACTGAAGAAGTGTTAGATAAAATGATTGAATATCATAAATTAAGAAGAATATCGCCATCTTTAGCTCCAAGACAGTATGAGTCAAAGCTAAAAGATAAAACAGGTAAAACAAAAGATATACTACTTAATGTAGGAATGATTCCTTATACAAAAAAATCAATTGTTTCAATAATTGATATATCAGAAAGAAAAAAGATACAGCAACAGCTTATTCACTCACAGAAAATGGAATCTCTTGGTTTTCTCTCTGGAAGAATTGCCCATGAGTTTAATAATATTCTTACCGGAATAATAGGATTTGCAGGACTTTTACATGCAAAAATAGAAGACCCTTCGCTGAAAAATTTTGTAGAAAAAATAATTGAGACGGGAGAAAGAGCAAAAGATCTTGCAAAAAAATTACTTACATTTAGTCGAAAAGAAGAGCTGTCAGGTATTAAGCCTATCAATTTGAATAGATATCTTAAAGAATTTTTTGAATTTATAAAACCAATTATAGGAAAAGATATTGACCTTAAGTTAACCCTTCCTGAAACAGAACTATTCTACGAAATAGATCCTGCGCACCTTGAGATAATTTTGATGAATCTTATTACCAATGCCCGTGATGCAATGCCAGAAGGTGGCGAACTCACCATAGGACTTAAAGAACTTTTATTGGACAATGCATACGCTTATACGCATCCTCTTATAAAACCCGGTCAATATATTGCGTTATGTATTACTGATACAGGTATTGGAATGGATGAAGAGACAAAACAGAGATTGTTTGAACCATTTTTTACAACAAAACCACAGGGTAAAGGTACAGGACTTGGATTATCAACAGTTTTTGGATTTATAAGACAGTATAATGGGCAAATTTATGTTTATAGCGAACCCGGCAAGGGAACTACATTTAAAATATATTTGCCTGTAAAAGAAAAAAAAGCAAGACAAATTATGGACAGACAATCATTAAAAGGCACAGAAACAGTTCTTGTTGTTGACGATGATGAACAGGCCAGAGGCTTCATATCTTCTTTTCTTAGAGAATATGGATATACAGTATATGAAGCAAAAAATGGAAATGAAGCATTAAACATATTTGAAATAAACAAGGATAAAATCGCGTTATGCCTTATTGATCTTGTTATGCCTGGATTACCCGGTTTAGAGGTTATGAAAAGAATAAAAGCAATTAAACCAGATGCAAAAATTATCATAATGAGCGGACATCCAGTTGCTTTAAAAGATGTTATCTCTGTAGAAAAAAGTTTAGACTCTGAAGAAATTTTACAGAAAATAAGAAATATTATTGATGAAAAGGAGTAAATAGTATGGTAAGAAATGACAGATGGATAAAACAGATGGCTCGGAAGGGAATGATTGAACAGTTTGAAGAAGGACTTGTAAGAGAGGGAGTTATATCATATGGTGTAAGTTCCTATGGATATGACATGCGAGTGGCAGATGAGTTTAAAATATTCACAAACATAAACAACACTGTTGTTGATCCAAAAGATTTTGATCCTAAGAGCTTTGTTGAGATTAAAGGAGATGTGTGCATAATTCCACCGAACTCCTTTGCTCTTGCCCGTTCTGTTGAGTATTTTCGAATCCCAAGAGACGTGCTTGTTATCTGTATTGGCAAGTCAACCTATGCTCGATGCGGCATTATTGTAAACGTAACGCCTCTTGAACCAATGTGGGAGGGTTTTTTAACCATTGAAATTTCAAATACAACACCACTTCCTGCAAAAATATATGCAAACGAAGGAATTGCACAGCTGATATTTCTTAAGGCAGAAGAAGAGTGTGAGGTTTCCTATGCTGATAGAAAAGGCAAATATCAGGCTCAACAAGGCATAGTATTACCTAAAATATGAGTATTGATACCAGTCGGATTATAGTTGCTCTTGATTTTTCTGATAAAAACAATGCTTTAAATATTGTCAGAACTCTTGAGGGATGGATTAATTTTTATAAAATTGGACTTGAGCTTTTTATAAACGAGGGGCCAGATATAATAAACCAGATTAAAAGACTTAATAAAAAGATTTTCCTTGACCTGAAACTTCATGATATTCCAAACACTGTATATAAAGCCATTAAAGGAGCTTTGCAGCATGATATCGATATGCTTACAGTGCATACAACTGGAGGCTTTCATATGCTTCAAAAAGCAGTTGAAGCTGTTAAAGAGCATGCGTTCAGAGAAGATTTAACTACAAAAATAATTGGAGTTACCTCTTTAACAAGTCTTAATGAACAGGATTTACAAGATATCGGGATAAATTTGTCTGTTGTGGATTTTGTAAAAAGACTTGCCTTAATGGCTAAAAACGCAGGGCTTGATGGTGTTGTCTCGTCTGCCCATGAGGTTAACGCGATAAAAGAGTTATGCGGGCAGAGCTTTTTAGTTGTAACACCTGGTATTCGGATTTTTAAAGCAGAATCAAATGACCAAAAAAGAACTGTTACTCCAAAAGAGGCATTTTTACGTGGTGCAGATTATATTGTTGTTGGAAGAGCTATCACTTCTTCACAAAATCCCTTAGAAACGATTCAAAGTATTTTCCAATAAAACTATACTGCAAATAATCATTTAACATTTTTTACAATCCCTTTTAGATGAGGTCTTATTTCCTGCCCCTTTCAGAATAGATGATTTAATTAAGATTGTAAGGAGTTGGTTAGACCAAGAAACATACTGAGGTAGGTATTATGCGCATATTTTATTGTGCTTGATGATTAAATATTTGCTCTTCATTTTGTATACTCTTTGAGGGACTGTGTCCCTCAAACTCCTTAAAAAATGAAGCATTATTAATTCTCATTTGGGGATAGAAAGGGACAAAAGCTCCTTTCTGAACTGTGCAACCATTCTGATAACCTCCATTTATTAAATTTACCATTAATTAGGTTAAATGAATGGTTGCTCGTTTTTTCAATTCTGGGCAAACAATTACTTTTCAGAGAGAGATTGTTTTTGAAGAATTTCGTTAGATTGACAAACAAATAAAATTTAAATATTATAAAATTACTAATTACTTTATCTGTTTTGCAGATAAAAAATTTTTGTCTAGGAGGTTCATTATGAGAAGATTGATTAACACTTTAATTAAGGTCTCATTTGTTGTTTTAATTTTAACAAACTTTACCTGGGCTGCAACTCCACTCAGTGATGAAAGAGTCAAAGAAGCTCAACAATGTGGCATTAATGTAGTCGATGTAAAGGGAGCGAAAGAATTAATTGCAAAAGGAGCTATTATTGTAGATGTTCGTGAATATCCAGAATACATTGATGGACATATTCCCGGTGCAATATGGGCTCCAAGAGGGTTGATGGATTTTCAGGCTTATAACTGGTTGCCAGATAAAGAAAAAACTTATCTTATCTATTGCAAAACTGGCGGAAGAGGTTCCATTGTGGCTTGTGATTTAAAAAAACTTGGATATAAGAATATTTATAATCTTAAAGGTGGATTTGAAGCCTGGCAACAGGCTAAAGAAGCTATAGAAAAGGGTGAACCTCAGGGTATGGGTAAAGGTATTAAAAAATAACGGCTGAGATTAATAAAAATGAAATATTTTATTTTTGTTGGATTATAAAATGGACCCCAGAACTTAGACACAGTATTATCTTGTTAGTCTGCTGAGTTTCTGGGGTTTCAGCATGTTTAGTATATATCTTTTTCAAAGTTTTCTTTAATTTTTGTTGCCTAGTTTGATGCAGCAATTTTCCTGTTTGTTCTAGCTTGGTCAACTGTTATGTCAAGATGTTGCGGTGTTCTTTTTTGGAAAATTAAGATAATTAAATTTCCCCACACTTTCAGTGAAATCTGGTAGTTTTATAATATCAATTTTTTACTGTTACTTTTTGTAGAAATTTAAGATTTTGGTTTTTTTGAAAAATTTTAGAAGCGCGCCTGGAGGGATTCGAACCCCCGGCCCACTGCTTAGAAGGCAGTTGCTCTATCCGACTGAGCTACAGGCGCACAATATGCTATTTTAAAAATTTTAACTATTTTATTTCAACATTGATTTATTTAACTACCTCGCCGAGAAGTCACCTTCCGTGAGGGAGGGGATGAAAGGCGATTTTTCCCTTGACTGTTGATTCAGTTCTATATTATTCTTTCCTTATGAAATATATATTGGATAAAGGCAATCACTCTGTGCCATCTTATTTTCTTGCATCGACTGGACAGGTAACACTTGAGGACTTGAAACGCTATGTTGAAAGCCAAGACCTATAAATATCGTCTTTACCCTACAAAGAAGCAAGTCCAAAAACTTGAATGGACCTTGGATATGTGCCGTATCCTCTACAACTCCTGTCTTTTGGATAGAAGAAATCATTACGAGCAGACTGGCAAAGGACTTTCCCGGATCAAACAGCAGGAAATCCTTAAATCCGATAAACAAATTGTTGAATCCCTAAAGGAGATACATTCTCAAGTCCTTCAAGATGTTCTTTTTAGAGTGGATAGAGCATTTCAAGGATTCTTTCGAAGGATTAAAGAGAAAAACGGCAAAGCTGGGTACCCGAGATTCAAGGGGGAAGGAAGATACGACTCTATCACATACCCACAACAACCTGCATTTCAGATAACCCCGCAAGGGCTTAAACTTTCCAGGATAGGAACTATTAAGATTAAACTGCATAGGAATATTGATGGCACTGTTAAAACCTGCACCATCAAAAGAGAATGTAACAGGTGGTATGCCTGTTTTTCTGCCTTGTATGAACCAGTTAAAAAACCCATCCCTGATAAAGCTATTGGTATAGATATGGGCATTAAATCTTTTGCTGTTACATCGGATGGTGAAGTTATAGAAAACCCTAAATATCTCGTTAAGTCCGAAAAAAAACTTATCCAGAAACAAAGACAACTTTCCAACAAAAAGAGGGGGGGCAAACAACAGAAAGAAGGCAAGACAATCTGTTGCCAGACTTCATGTTAAAATTAGAAATCAGAGATCTGATTTTCATCATAAAGTTTCTCGTAAACTTGTAGATACTTATGGTTTTATAGCGATAGAGGATCTGAATATAAAGGGAATGGTAAAAAACCACCATCTTGCAAAGCATATTTCTGATGCTGGATGGGGACAGTTTCTCAATTATCTTACATACAAAGCGGAAGAAGCTGGTTGTAAGATAGAGAAGGTGCCCCCTCAATATACGAGCATCAAGTGCAGTGTTTGTGGTCAACCTGTTGACAAGACACTTGCAGATAGGATACACAGATGCCCTTTCTGTAATGTTGTTATAGATAGAGACTACAATGCTGCTCGAAATATTTTACTGAAATCTACCGCAGGAACTGCGGGAAGTAACGCCTGGGGAGAGGTTTGGATGCAGACCTCTACGAACCAGGAAGCCCTGCCTGTAAGGGCGGGGTAGTTCACTGAGTTTTTCAGAAGGAACTTCGTTGCCAGCTACTGCATTAGTGTTCCTAATCTTTTAAAAGCCTGCAACTTATCTGTGCGTCCAATTTTTGCTTTTTCAATGGCTTTTTTCAAAATAGCTATTGTTCTATCATAAACATTTTTATTTACTGGATATGGTATTTTATCCTTTCCTCCATGCGCAAAGCTGTAACGTGCAGGGTCTTTAAAGCTTAAAGGAGTTCCATAAATAAGCTCGGAAGTTAAAGCCAGTGCACGTAGTGTTTTCGCACCAACTCCTCTGGTTTCAAGAAGAGATTCAAAATCTTCGGGTTGTTTTTCATAGGTTTGAAGAAAAATTTTGTAAAGATTTTTGGGATTTATATCATGAACTGTTACAGCATGTCTTTTCGGCAAATTAAGTTCTTTTAGTTTTTCTATTTCAGTTACAAGCTTTTCAGGTTTTTCACAGGAAAGCAAAACAGAGGTCTTTCTTAATTCAATAGCCTCTTTTGCTGTAAAATTTAGAGTATCTGTATTAATATCACAGCAGACAGCTTCATGAGGCTCTTCAACGAAACTTTCAACACTGAAACTGAGCCAGTGATATCTTCTTGCCATAAGATTGGTTTCATTCATTCCCTGTTGAATAACACACCATTGTCCTTCTGGAGTAAAAACAATGGTATGATGATAAAGATTAAAACCGTCCTGGACTGCCACATTATCTACTTTCGCTGAAAGTCTGCTTGCATGGATAAATTCTGTCGGCGCGAATCCTGCTTTTCCAGCATACTCTATGATTTCCTGAGGAGTATTTAATGCTCTTTTACCCTTTCCACCAGCCACAAATAATCCAAGCTCATTTTCAACCCCTCTCAGGGCTTCTTTAATCGCTCCTGTTACTGTTGTGGTAACTCCACTACTGTGCCAGTCAAAGCCGAGAATACATCCAAGAGACTGAAACCAGTATGGATCGGAAAGTCTGCGCAAAACTTCCTCTCTGCCAAGTTCAATAACCATAAGTTCAATTATTGTTCTTGAAAGGGATATCATCCTTTTAAATAACCATTGAGGAGCTTTTCCACTGTGAAGCGGAAGATTTGCTGTTCCTGTCTTTTGCATAATTTATTTTAACAGGATGTTATAATTTTAAACTATGGTTCATATTATGATGACAGTTCAGTATGATGGCACAAACTATTCTGGTTGGCAGAGACAGAAAAGGGAAAACACAATACAAACAGTCATAGAAGAGTCGCTCTCAAAAATATTAAAAACACAGATAAAAATTCGTGGAGCTGGTCGAACTGATGCTGGTGTTCATGCACTAGGACAGGTGGCTTCATTCAAGGGTGAAATTAAGATGTCATTAGATATTCTTAAAAAAGCACTAAATCATCTATTACCAAAAGATATAAGAGTAATTGACCTTAAAGAAGTTGAACCTGACTTTCATCCTCAGTATTCAGCAAAAAGAAAATCTTACATTTACTGTATCTGTCTTGATGAAGAATGCTCATGCTTTATTAATAGATATGTCTGGCATTATCCCAGAAAAGTGGATTTAAAACTCATGGAATACTCATTAAAACTTTTCAAGGGAACAGTAGATTTTACAGCTTTCTCAGGAAGCACAGATGTTAAAAATAAAATAAGAACAGTTTATAATTTCAGTTTGCAGTCATTCAATGAACTCTGTTTTATGGATCTGAAAGTTCAGGGAAATTTTATTAAGCTCCGCATAGAAGCAGATGGTTTTTTAAAATACATGGTAAGAAATATTATTGGATGTATAGTTGAAATTGGAAAGGGAAGATTAAATAGTGAAGATATCAAAGAGGCTTTAAAATCCGGGAAGAGACCATCTTCAATGCAGACAGCTCCTCCCAATGGACTTTTTCTGGAAAGAATAGTTTATTAGCTTTCTTCTCCTTCGAATTTTTCAATCATCTCTATCTTTTCCTGACAGTCTCTGCAGTATATTGCAAATGGAAGAATTTTTAATCGCTCCTCTGGGATTTCATCTCCACACATCTCGCATATTCCATATGTATTATCTTCAAGTTTTTGTAATGCTTCCTCTATTTTTTTAAGAATGTCCCTGTGCGTACTTAATTTTTTTAAGCTTATGTCTTCAGAAATGTCAATAGCGCTTAAATCAGCATCATCCATTACTGCTTCTGCAATCTGACGTTTTTCTCCGGTTTGAAATTTTTTCATCTCCTCTTTTGCTTCCTGAAGAATCTGTTCTTTCATTTTGTTGAGCATTTTTTTTAATCTGGTCCTTCTTTCCAGTTCTGTATCCATTTAAACCTCCATGATTTCCTTCTCTTTTTGTTCAAGCAAATGATCGATTTTTTCAATAAAAGCATTTGTTATTTTCTGTATCTCTTCCTGTAGTCTATGAGAGTCATCTTCACTTATCTTCTTTTCTTTTTCACTTTTTTTTACTTCTTCAATTATATCTCTGCGAATATTTCTTACTGCCACTCTGGCCTCTTCAGCTCTTTTCCTTACAACTTTAACAAGCTGTTTTCTACGTTCTTCTGTTAAGGCTGGAATAACTATTTTAATCATCTTCCCATCATTAATTGGAGTAAGTCCGAGGTCAGATTTCATTATTGATCTTTCTATCTCGGATATCATTTTCTGTTCCCATGGCTGTATTGTTATCATCCTTGGTTCTGGTATTCCGAGCGTAGCAACCTGATTTAGAGGAACCACGTTTCCATAGTAGTCAACTTTAATATTGTCAAGAATTCCTAATGAAGCCCTCCCTGTTCTAAAAGTACTCAAATCTTTTTTAAATACTTCTAATGCCTGAGTCATTTTGTCATTAGCTTTCTTCTTGAAGTCCTGCATATTGCACCTCTTTTAAAACAATACTTCCTATTTTTTGCCCTAAAATTATTTTCTTTAAATTATCAGATTTGCGGATATTAAATACAACAATTGGCAGATTGTTATCCATGCAGAGAGTGATTGCCGTTGAATCCATTACTTTAAGTGAATCTCTTATAACATCCATATAAGTAAGCTTATCAAACTTTTTTGCCTTCGGATCTTTAAAAGGGTCAGATGAATATATCCCATCTACCTTTGTTCCCTTCATAATAACATCTGCACCGATTTCTATTGCCCTTAGAGCTGCTGCTGTATCGGTTGTGAAATATGGATTACCTGTTCCAGCTGCAAATATTACAACACGACCCTTTTCAAGATGTCTCATTGCCTTTCTTCTGATATATGGTTCAGCAAGTTCTCGCATCTCAATCGCAGACTGCACTCTGGTATTAACATCAATTTTTTCAAGAGCATTCTGGAGGGCAAGTGCATTAATTACAGTTGCAAGCATTCCCATATAATCTGCCGTTGCCCTTTCAATCCCCTGCTCTGCAGCTTCAACCCCTCGGAAAATATTACCACCACCAATTACAACAGCAATTTCAATACCCAGTTCATAAGCTTTTTTTATTTCCTCTGCCATATAGTTAACTGTAACTGGATCAATTCCGTAACCCT
>Ga0134095_1000465_pt1 | contig 39931 bp, 34 predicted proteins | sample 6_2taG_FD_94449 | JGI IMG/M metagenome (GOLD analysis project Ga0134095, IMG submission 94449) | Switchgrass degrading microbial communities from high solid loading bioreactors in New Hampshire, USA - 6_20_20_110_A2 metaG | ecosystem: Engineered > Bioreactor > Semi-continuous > Anaerobic >... | reverse complement strand
TATACATGCTTCTTCTCCTTCGCCCGCTTTGGCCACGTTGCGCGTAGCCACGACATTTATGCCCGTATCTGCCACATTTTCGATTATAACCTGGCCTATGCGCACAGGCGCCTCGACGCAGGCTGCATTTATGGCCTTCATGCAGTCCCATATGGCGGCTTTGGGTATCGGCGCAGCGGTTTTAACCGACACCAGCGGGTGCTCGCCGCCTATGACCTTTACGCTACTGGTTATGGTGCGCCTCGGGTCAAGGCATTCCTCAGCCCCGTATGTCTTGCCCTTGCCGCAGCCGTTGCCTTTTACCTGCACCACTTTGCCGTCATCTAGCGTCACTTCCAGGTTACACCCCTGCGGGCATAGTATACATGTTATATTTCTGGTCGTCATACTTCTTCACCTGCCACTTCCACTGTAACCTCGGTTATATCGCCCTGCTTTTCTAAAAAGGCCTTTTTAAGCTTTATGTGCTGCATCTCGCCCGGCACCATTATCTTTTTCTTTATGTTGAAGAGCACGCCTTTATCCGTCGACACGCGAAGAGCCGCATTTTCATAAACATTGTCAACCCTGAAATAAAGCGTCACGCTGTCTTCCACTCTGGCCAGATTTATGGCGTTTGGCACTATATAGCGCACGCCCGGTCCGGTTTTCACCGTTATGCCCGGTGTTGACCCGTCAAATGTACCCAGCGCGTACAAAGCGGCAGCTCTGCCCGCTATGGCGCTCTCTGTGCTCACATTGTCCACCAAATCGTTTACGTGGACGACATTGCCGCACGCGAACACGCCGGCTATGCTCGTCTGCATAGATTCATCCACCACAGGCCCTCCGGTTATGGGATTTAATTCAACGCCGGCCGAGCGCGAAAGCTCATTTTCCGGTATGAGTCCTACCGACAGAAGCAAGGTATCGCATGGCACATATTCCTCGCTGCCCGGTATCGGCCGCCTATTTTCGTCCACGGCAGCCACTGTCACGCCCTCCACGCGGTCTTTGCCGCGTATATCGACAACGGTATAATTGAGGCGGAGCGGTATGCCGAAGTCATCCAGGCACTGCACTATATTGCGCTTAAGGCCGCTAGAATAAGGCATTATCTCGCATACCATCTTGACGTCAGCGCCTTCGAGCGTGAGTCGCCGCGCCATTATAAGGCCTATGTCGCCTGATCCCAGCACCACTATCTGGTTGCCCGGCATGTAGCCTTCCATATTGACAAAGCGCTGCGCTGTGCCGGCGGTGAATATGCCGGCAGGCCTCGTGCCCGGTATATTAAGCGCGCCTCGGCTGCGCTCCCTGCAGCCCATGGCCAGCACCAGCGCTTTAGCCTTTATAGTCTGCAACCCTTCTTTTTTATTGACAACGGTTATTACCCTGTCAGGCGTTATATCCAGCACCATGGTATCCAGCATAGCGTGAACGCCCTGTTCTTCAGCCAAATCTATATAACGCTGCGCATACTCCGGCCCGGTCAGCTCTTCATCAAATATGTGAAGGCCAAAGCCGTTGTGTATGCACTGTTGTAATATGCCGCCCAGCCTTTTGTCGCGCTCTATGATCCACACATCCTGCGCGCCGGCTTGCCGCGCCGCTATGGCCGCAGCTAAACCAGCCGGGCCCCCTCCTATTACCACGACATCATGCTCTGTCATCATAAGCCACCCCTTTATTGAGCGGGCCAACCAGCACGCGCGAAGGCCCTCCTTTTTTCGTTATCTCATCAGCCGGTATGCCGGTTTCGCGCGCCAATATCTCCATGACGCGCGGCATGCAAAAACCGCTCTGACACCTGCCCATACCAGCCCTTGCCCGCCGCTTTATAGCGTCCAGCGTCAAGGCCGGTATAGGCCGCTTTATAGCGTTTATTATCTCGCCTTCAGTCACCGTTTCGCATCGGCATATTATCCTGCCAAAAGCCGAGTCGTCAGCTATGAGCTTTTGGCGTTCCTCATCGCTCATCTCCCTGAAGCGCGGTATATCCTTGCGTATCGGGTTGAAATCCGCTTTAAGCGAAGCTTCCAGCCCTGCCTGCCGCAGCAGCCCTGCAACCATGCGTGCTATGGCCGGCGCTGATGTAAGGCCTGGCGAGCATATGCCGCCCACTATTATGAAGCGGTTGTCCACATCGGACGGCTTTATGACAAAATCGCTGCCCGACACCGCTCTTAAACCCGCAAAAGAGGTTATGACATCGCGCTCGGATACCGCAGGCACCGATTTGCGCGCGGTGCTGAGCACCTCGCTCAGCCCTGCGGCTGTGGTGGCCGTATCTTCTTTATCGTCTATATCATGCGCATTTGGGCCTACCAATATATTGCCGTCCACTGTGGGCGTAACCAGCACGCCCTTACCCATGGCCGTAGGCGGCTGGAATATAACGTGCCGCGCCAAATAACCCTTGGCCTTGTCCAATATGCAATACTCCCCTTTGCGCGGCTTTACCTTAAAAGAATCATCGCCTATCATGGCGGCTATGTCATCGGCATACACGCCGGCGGCATCCACAACATAGCGCGCGCTTACCACCTCTTGTGATGTTTCCACATCAAAGCCGGCTTCTGTACGCCTTATGCCTTTAACCATCCGCCCAAGCTTGACCTCTGCGCCGTTCACCACGGCATTTTCAGCAGCGGCTATGGTCAGCTCATAAGGACATACTATGCCGCCGGTAGGGGCATACAGCCCCGCTATGGCGTTGTCGGCCACATAAGGCTCCATCGCGTGCAGCTCGTCTTTGCCTATTATCCTGAGGCCCGGCACGCCGTTTGCCTCGCCTTGGCGCATTAAATTATCTAACTCGCGCATATCCTCATCGTTAAAGGCAAGCACGAGCGAGCCCATGCGCTTAAAAGGCACGTCGAGCTCAGCGCACCAATCCTCCATAAGCCGGTTGCCTTCCACATTAAGCCGCGCTTGCAGCGAGCCGGGCTTAGCATCATATCCGGCGTGGACTATGGCGCTGTTGGCTTTGGATGTACCCGAGGCCACATCCTCCTCTTTATCGAGCAGGCAAACCGACAATTCATAGCGCGACAATTCGCGCGCTATGCAGCTTCCAGTCACGCCGCCTCCTATTATTACTACGTCGTACATTTCATCCCTCCATAAACATAAAAAAAGCCGCGCCAAAAGGATATAACTATCCCCTTGACGCGGTTCTCATAATCTCTACCGCTTTTTACTCAAATATTATACATCAGCCGCCGGCAGCAATCAAGCCTCCCACAAATTTTTATCCGATGTGGACACCGCCATGGCGCCGGCATTAAGCGCGTCTATTATATCACCTTTGGTGCGCAGCAGGCCGCCTGCTATAACGGGACAGGATAAGCGCTCGCAGCAATATTTAATTTCGCGCGGCAGCACGCCGGGCAGTATCTCAACGGCATCGGGGTTAGACTGCCTTATGCCCGCGATGCCGCTCTCCAGAGACATCGAATCCAGCAAAAATATGCGCTGTATATTTATGAGACCGAGGTCTTGGGCATACTTAGCCAAATTGCTGCGCGTCGTTATTATACCGTCCGGTTTTACATAACCGGCCACATACTGCACCGCAGCCTGGTCGCGCCCCAAACCATCTATTAGGTCGATGTGGACAAATATAAGCTTGTCCGCCTGCTTGGCAGCATTTACCACATCGGCAAGCGAGCATATATTGCCGTAAAGCAAAAAGACACTTTTCACAGCCGACTCAAGTGCAGCTTTAAACTGCTCACCGCTTCGCACAGCGGCTATGACTGGGTCGGCGTTCAATATTTCCGCTAAATCCATGCTTTCCTATTCCTTTTCATATTCTTTCTTTAAGCGGTACCAGGCTGCCAAGGTCCATAAGCTGGCCTTGGCCAAGATTGCATATGCTGATCCCACGCTTGCTTAAAAACGCTATTATCCTGTCATAATCCGGATGAGTTGCGACATCGCCCGCAAAAACCATAACCGATGTGGATATAAGGCCGCCTGCGCCGCCTATAAAGCCGTAATTCATGCCCGGCAGCAGGACATGGCCGCGTCTAATCAGCAAAACGTCCATGCCGTTTTTTGAAGCTGCGCGGGCTATGCCCTCATCCTCCGTTATGATGGAACGGTCATCCACCACAAGAATTGAGCATTTGGCATATCCCTGCTTTACATTTATGAGCCTTAAGTTTTGACATACGAGCTGCTCGTATAAGACAGGGTCAGTATATTTAAAGTTATGCACGGCATAATTCCCTATTCTGGCCACGTTATACGGTACATCTTTTGGATATTCTTGTGATAGCCCGCTTTTGCCGTATATTATGTTAAAGCCCTCGCCTCGCAGCCTGTCTGCGACGCTTTCAGGCAGCGATGGAGCCGCGATTATAAGATTGCCGCCCGCATGATATGCCATAACATCTGGGTGATATGCTATCGAGCGGTGCAATCGGGCAATCGGCGCTGTTTTTATGATGCGTATGCCCCGTTTTTGTAGAGCTTTCTCCATAGAATAGTCGATGCGGCCATCAGATAGCATAAGCGAAACATCCCCCGATGGCAAAAAAGGAATAGTTAAAAAATTTTCCTGCGGCATAAATAAACCTCTGCAATAAAAAAAGCGGGCAACATTCCCGCTTATTAAGTTCATTCTTGGAGGCGACGCCCGGATTCGAACCGAGGAATAGAGGTTTTGCAGACCTCCGCCTTACCACTTGGCTACGTCGCCTTATGAAAGCATGCCGGCTTAACTGATGCAGCCGGCCTAAAATCTCTGGAGCGGAAGACGGGATTCGAACCCGCGACATTTGCCTTGGCAAGGCAACGCTCTACCACTGAGCCACTCCCGCATGTTGTGTCCGATTTTTATATGGTGCCTCGGGGCGGAATCGAACCACCGACACGGGGATTTTCAGTCCCCTGCTCTACCGACTGAGCTACCGAGGCTTAAAAAATGGCGACCCAGAAGGGGCTCGAACCCTCGACCTCTAGCGTGACAGGCTAGCGCTCTAAACCAACTGAGCTACTGGGCCGCGTTATGGTGGGCACAACAGGGCTCGAACCTGTGACCCCTTGCGTGTAAAGCAAGTGCTCTTCCAGCTGAGCTATGCGCCCACTCGCGATTGCCTCATCGGCGACGATTATAAGTATACAATATTAGAGCAGTTATGTCAATAGGCCCCAAAAAGAAAATTTTTAAGCTGATTAGCGCATCTCCAGGCGTTTAAACAGCGTTCCGCTTATAGCGAGCAGCAAAAACACTTCAACAGTTGAGCTTGCCGCAAAAATATAAAATCCACCAACCGTGTTCGTTATAATAGCGCCTATCACTGCGAGCAGCATCGCAGGAAGCATAAAAAGCAGCTGTACGCCCATGCGCATATAGTTTTGAAGCACATTTTCCGTATCGTATGAAGGCATGGCTATATTAACAGCTATACTGCTAAAAACGGCCATTATATCCGCTGATGTAACAAAAAGCCATATGGACAGCGCCTGATTGACATTCAGTTTAAGTATTATCCACATAGGCACCACGAACGCCATGCCCTTAACCGCTGCCTTTACGCATGTCAGCATATTAACTGCAAGTATTTTATACATTGGCTTGCCCGGCAGCATATATATGTATTGCTTGCGCAGTTCATAGTTTAACCCTATAGGCATTGCTCCCATAATAGAAGTATACATGATGGCATACATGACAGCAAATGCGGCGGCATCGCTAAACCCATTATCTGATACAACGCCAAAAATTATTCCGATAGCCAATAGGAAAATTTGATCCCATGACAATATTACAAATCTGGAAGTGCGTTTATTGGCCAGCGCCTGCTTCCATACGAAAGCCCACGGGCCTCTGGCTTTCCAGCTTAAGTTTATGTTTTTTGCTTTTCCCTTCTGCTTCTTTGCTGCTTCTTTGTTCACTGCTTCGCGAATAGCTTCTGTATTCCCATTAGCGACTACCGCTTTCCACTCGGCCAGCGCTGTCGCCTCTTCATAATAATCCACAGCATAATAAACGGACAGCACTATTATAAGTACAGTTACTGCAATCAATGCTATGAGCATGGGCAACAGCCAAACTGCGCTGCTCACAAATGGCGCCATTATAAGCGTCTTAGCCCAGCCGATTACCGGTATATTAGAGAATATCGGGCCATTCATCGCAGAAAGGACCGCTTGTAATGCATTATCGGCTGATAGCGCAGCAAATACAAGATATGCCAGTATAGCGAACGTTACAGCGCGTATCGTCTTCTTTACAGCTCTGCCTATGCCAAACCTGTGCGACAAAGAATATATAAAGAAATTAAGCGCAGAGCTTAACAAAGAAACGAATATCACCGCCAATATGGTATATACTAGGCGCGAGGCATCCATATGCAGACCCGTCACAACAGATATCAGCGGCAGATACAATATTACAAGAAGCGTTATGTAAAGAGATGAGCCTATTGCGCGCAGCATAGACCACGCATAAACAGTGCGCTGGTTTATCGGCGAAACAAACAGAAAATTAACATCGGCTGACGTATATCCGCCAGGCGCATAGCTGACCGATGCCTTATTCATTCCTCCCAGAAAAATCAGGAGCAGCAGTGCCATTATGCCAGAGCCTAAGACATCCATGCCTAAACTCCACGGCGCTTTAGCGCTATTGTCGTTAAACAGTATGATCGGCAATAGCCATATAAACTGAAATCCGTATTGAATTATGAGGCCTATTAATTTCCCAGGGTGATGAAAGGCATCTTTTATGTAATTTTTAAACTTGGTTACATCCAGAAAGAATAATGTTTTTAACTCGGCTCGGACCTTACTTTTGTTCATCGGCCGTAACCTCCAGGAACAAGTCCTCCAATGTGCTGTTTTCCGAAGCCTTCATCTGCTGCCTAAGTTCCTCCACGCTGCCATTGGCTATAAGCTTGCCCTGCTTCATAACTAAAACGCTGTCGCATAAATTTTGCGCGGTATCCAACATATGCGTGCTTATAAGAAGTGTCTTGCCGTCATCCTTCAAATTATAAAAAGCATTTTTAAGCTCATGCACAGCTTTCGGGTCAAGCCCTATAAGCGGTTCATCAAAAAGCATGATATCCGGATGATGCAGCAGCGCACAGCATATAGTGGTTTTCTGCTTCATCCCTTTAGACAGGCCGGAGCCAAGTTCATCGCGCTTTTCCAATAAATCGAATCTCTCTAATAACGCCCGCGCCTCTTCTTCCCAATCACCGAGCTCATAAGCCAAGGCTATGAATTTCATATGCTCCCATACCGTCAACATATCGTATATGTCCGGTGTTTCTGGTATATATGCCAATTTATAGCGCGCTTTATCATCGCGATGGTCAAGGCCGTCTATGAGGATGCTTCCTTCGTCCTTACGCAAAAGGCCGGCTATGCATTTGAGCGTAGTCGTCTTGCCCGCTCCGTTTGGGCCTAAAAGGCCCACTACCTGTCCTTTTTGCAATTCAAACGACACGCCATCTACCGCGACATTTTTCCCAAAGGATTTTTTTAATCCGTTAACTTGTAAAATCATTAATTTCGCAGCACTCCTTCTTCTAAGCTATTTAAAAGAATAACATATTTTATAGGCACATTGAACCTCCCATTACTAAAGTAACGGGATTCCTGCTTCATCGATTTCGTAACCTCCATCTCCACAGGCTTAAAATCCGACAGTTCCTGCCGTACTCGTCTATTCCTACGAATATAATAGTCGTAAACCTTCATGCATGATATTTATAGCGGCATTAATATCCCTGTCATGCTTTATATGACATTCTGGGCATTCCCACTGCCGTATCGACAAATCTTTTGTTTCAGTATTTTTATATCCACATACGCTACAAATCTGACTGCTGGCATAGAATCGGTCCGCTTTTTGAATCATCCTGTTATGCCACAATGCTTTATATTGCAACATTCTTACAAATTCTCCCCATGAAACATCCGATATGCTTTTTGCCAAATTATGATTTTGCATCATGTTTTTTGCAGATAAATCTTCAAGGCATATAATTTGGTTTTCTCTTATAAGCTTTGTCGATAATTTCTGCAAAAAATCATTGCGCTGATTGGCGATTTTTTCATGGAGCCTAGCAACTTTAATCCTTTGTTTGTTCCTGTTTTTGCTACCTTTTTGTTTCCTTGACAGCTTTCTTTGTTCCTGTTTCAGTCTTTGTTCCAGTTTAGCCAAATATTTTGGATTTTCTATTACATCGCCATCTGATGTGGTAGCAAATTCTTTAATCCCCAAATCCAACCCTATTACGCAACCTGTTTGCTCATATGGAGTAATATCCACATCGGTGCAGCAAACCGAAACAAAATACCTATTCGAACAAGTTCTAGTGATCGTGCAATTCAAGATTCTTCCTTGAACATCTTTTGATTGCGCAATTTTAACCCAACCAAGTTTTGGCAACTTTATTCTGCCATTTTTAACTTCAATATTATTCGCAGTAAAACTAGTTCGATAGGATTGCTGACGATTATGTTTGCTTTTGAATCTTGGAAAGCCTTGATTTTTATTACCTTTTTTTATTTCTCGGAAGAAATTTTGATATGCCCTATCCAGATCTCTTAAGGCATTTTGCAAAGCAAATTTATCGACTTCTCTTAGCCATGGCAACTGTTGTTTAAGCATAGTTAAATCAGCAGAACAAGCATTATAACTCATACTTTGCTTATTTTCTTTGTATAATTCTATTCGCTTGTTCAAATAATAATTATACACATATCGGCAAGAGCCGAACGTCTTATTTATCAGTATTTCTTGTTCTAGATTCGGATACAATCTGAACTTATAAGTTTTTTCTGCCATGAATAAATTTGCTTACTTCTCCTTCTGTGAATTAATATATTCTTTTATTTGTTCTTCAGTGTTTTCACTGACAGTTGCTATAAAATATGACGGATTCAACGTCGCCATATAAAACTTTACGTCTATATTTGGTGCACCATACAATATGATATTGTATAGAGTACACATATCCTCTTCCATAATAAATATTACTCATATTTGCCACTCAATCTTATTATAACATATGTAATGCATATTGACATATAAATTGCATTATTTCAACGAATATTTTATTACATATGTTAGAAACAGCTCTTTACTCATGACTCAAGTCACGAGTATGCAGAGCTTTCCTTTATCAATCTTTAATTCGTAATTTACAAAAGCCCCTCTCCGTAAGCAATGCAAAACCCCATATGCTGATGAAATATTGCGTATTTATACTCGGTGAATGAATCTTAAATAGGCTAACGCCTGCAACTCGCAGCCTGTGAATCGCAGAATTTTTTTAATATGATGAATCTTTGAAAAATTTGTGATATAATTTCCACAATAGATATAGTTTTTAATCGTTAAAATTATGTTAATCTATCCTTAAAAAGGGTGATATCCATGAAACTAGATATAATAAAAACAGAGCCGAACAAATGCCGTCAATGTTATTCTTGCGTAAGAAACTGTCCCGTAAAAGCTGTTAAAATAAAAGATGGCCAAGCTGAAATAATGCAGTCCCGCTGTATACAATGCGGCAATTGTATAAAACATTGCAGTCAAAATGCAAAAAAAGTCATAAGCGGAGTGGAAAATGTTCAAAATATGTTGATTCAGAAAAATCATCTTATAGCGTGCTTAGCTCCATCCTTCGTAGCTTCTTTCTACCCCGTTTCGCCATTGCAAGTGATAGGCGCTTTGAAAAAACTCGGTTTTTCAGAAGTGTGGGAGGTTGCAGCAGGAGCAGAAATAGCAGCGCAGCACACACAGGAGTTTCTTTTACAGCATGAACAAAATGCATATATAAATGCCGCTTGCCCTGCCTTGGTGAATCTCATTGAAAAGCATTATCCCTCACTTATACCTTATTTATGTCCTGTAGTATCGCCTATGATAGCCACAGGCATAATGATACATCACACTTTAAAAGATAAACAAAATGTGAAAATAGTGTTTATAGGCCCATGTATAGCTAAAAAAGACGAGATTCGAAGAGCAGAATTCGATGGCATAATAAATGAGGTTTTAACATTCGACGAAATAAAATTATTGTTTGAATCATATGGTATAATTCCCGCCCACTGCAGTAAAGAAGCCGTAGACAGCCCTAGCGTCTCTAAAGGGCGTTTGCTTCCTGTCGCTAATGGATTTAGCCAAAATCTGGAACTTTCTTTTAGGAAGGTAGCTGTAGATGGCAAAGATAATGTATTGGACATATTAAAAAGCTTCGACCCATCCAAGCCTTATTTTATAGATGCGCTCTTATGCCATGGATGTACTGACGGTCCCAAAATCAATACTTCCTTGTCTTCATATCAAAGAAACATTTTAATAGATGAATACAGCCGCTTTGAAGTTCCAACAACCAACCCTTTAAAAGCAAAAGACATATATTCGGAAATAAGCGATAAACTATATAGAACTTACCACAACAGGGCAACGCCACTTGAATATCCTGATGAATATGAGATAAAACAGATTTTGGCGAGCACTGGTAAATATTCCCCTTCCGATGAATTAAACTGTGGCGCATGCGGTTACGATTCATGTAGAGAAAAGTCCATAGCAGTCTATCAAGGCATTGCTGAAATAGAAATGTGCCTTCCATATCTCATAAATAAAAAAAATGTTTTATTACATCAGCTATCCGATAAGTTAAACGAGATAACCTCACTTAACGCTGAATTAAATGGTCTAATAGAATCATCATGCGACGGAATGATGATGACAGACGGACTGGGCAATATACTGCAAGTAAACTCAGCGTGGAAACATATAACGGGAGTAAATAGCGGAAAAAATTTCAATAATGCAGCAGAGCTGGAAGATAACAGGATAATATATCCTTCCGCTGCGTTATTGGCAATAAAAGAAAAACGCCGCATAACAGTGCTGCAACATTGTCAAAATGGACAGCAACTAATAGCAACAGCTAACCCTATAACAAACGAAAAAGGAGATATAACACGCGTAGTAGTAAACGTACGCTCTATAAACGAACTAAATAAATTACAAAATAGTTTAGCCAATCATAACCAAAATACTCCAAACATCGAGGCTTTTAGAGATAATGCGCCTGATCTGATAGGAAATAGCCCCTCTTTTGTAAAATCAATGGTTATAGCCTCTGAAATCGCAGATGTTGACTCTACCGTATTGCTTCTTGGAGAAACAGGTGTAGGAAAGGATATGATAGCACGCTTCATACATGCTTTCGGTTCGCGCAAAAACGGTCCTTTTATTAAGGTAAACTGCGGCGCTATCCCCGAAACATTGATAGAATCCGAACTGTTCGGCTATGAAACCGGCGCTTTTACTGGAGCAAAACGCGATGGCAAAAAAGGACTTTTTGAAGCTGCTAATAATGGCGTGCTATTACTAGACGAGATCGCCGAACTGCCAATAAATATGCAAGTAAAACTGCTTCAAGCAATACAGGAAAGAAAGATAACGCGCATTGGCGGCATACACCCTATAAACATAGATGTCCGAATAATAGCCGCAACAAATAAAGACCTGTCGCAAATGGTGGAAAGAGGTTCCTTTAGAGCAGATTTATATTATAGAATCAACGTCGTACCCATAACAATACCACCGCTGCGCGAAAGAAAAGAGGATATCATACCATTAGCCCAACATTTCATAAAAAAGTTTAGCGATAAGTACAATATCGATAAAACTTTCTCTGCAGATGCTTATGCAGCTCTTAATGAATATAATTGGCCCGGCAATGTCAGAGAATTGGAAAATATAATAGAGCGTCTGCTGGTAACCACAATTAGCCATTCTATAAGTTCGCGAGACGTATGGGAATGTTTAGGCATGCAGCCGGTATCTTCATCTAATATAAGCGTAAATGACATAATGCCATTAAAGGAAGCTATAGGAGAAGTAGAACAGCAATTGCTGCAAATGGCTCGCGAGCGTTATAAAAGCACATATAAAATGGCCGAACATTTAGGCATTAATCAATCCACAATAGTCCGCAAATTAAAGAAATTATCGTGATAATGCATCAGTGCATTATCACGATGCGCTGATGCATTATCTGAGTTCGTTTATTTTTTAACAATATTTGTCTCCTCTTACAAATCAGTAATGCAGCAATGCATCATTTTCTAAATTATTCTGTATATTTTTTAACAGCTATTGTATCAAAAAGCTCCAAACAATGCTTATCAAACCTCATCCTTATACTTGGCACGGAATTTGCTTTAATATATAAGTAGAAATTAAAACAGGAGGGGTTAATATGGTAGAAGATATTATAATGCGTCACGGCGCCACTGAGGATAAGCTCATGCCAATACTTTTGGATATACAAAATAGCAATGAGCGCCATTACTTAAAGGAGGAAGACCTGAAAACCGTTTCAAAAATATTGGGAATACCCGAAAGCCGAGTATATAGTGTGGTCACTTTTTATAGTTTCTTTTCATTAAAGCCAAGGGGTAAATACATCATACAAATATGCGATAATGCACCCTGCATAGTAAATGGGGCATATAATGTTATTGATGATTTTCGCCGCGCACTAGGCATAGATATGGGCCAAACTACCAATGATGGTATGTTTACGCTTGAACATAGCAGTTGTTTGGGGTGTTGCTCCCATGCTCCTGCAGCAAGAATAGGCGGGGAATTATATGGAGATCTAAACACTGATAGAATAAACTCTATATTAAGCGAGCTTAGGAGGCAATAAATATTATGGCTGATCTTATATTACAGAGATTAACGAAACATTGTGGTAACATCGATCCTTACGACATAGACGATTATACCGCTGCTGGCGGTTTTAAAGCGTTGACCAAAGCATTATTGCTTATGAAACCGCAAGAAATAATAGACGAAACTAAAGCATCTAAATTAGTAGGGCGCGGTGGTGCAGCCTTTCCAACCGGCGCAAAGATGCAGATGGTTCATGACGCGCCTAATAATATTAAATATGTGATATGTAATGCCGATGAAGGCGAACCTGGAACATTTAAAGATCGCTACCTTATGGAAAGCGACCCTTACCAAATAGTCGAAAGCATAATCATAGCAGGATATGCAGTAAAAGCTCAAAAAGCCTATATTTATATAAGAGGCGAATACGATAAAGCCATAGCTTTAATAAAAAATGCGATAGAAAGAACAAGGGAAACAGGCTACTTAGGCAAAAATATATTGCGGCAACGTTTTAATTTTGATATTGAGGTCCGAACAGGTGCAGGCGCTTATATATGCGGCGAAGAATTTGCCTTAATCGAATCGTTAGAAGGTAAAAGCGGCAGGCCGCGCTATAAGCCCCCATATCCCCCAATTGCAGGATTATGGGATTGCCCCACCTTGATAAACAATGTCGAAACTTTAGCCAACTTACCTTATATAGTATTAAATGGCGGTAAAGAATTCCGTTCTGTTGGCACTGATAGCAGCTCTGGCACTAAGCTCATATGTTTATCAGGAAATATAATAAACAAAGGAGTTTTTGAAGTACCTTTCGGTATAACTTTAAGGGACATAATATACAGTATAGGGCAAGGAATACCCAATGATAAAGAGCTAAAAATGATTCAGATAGGCGGGGCTTCCGGCAGTTGTATACCGCCGTCCATGCTCGATATAAAGCTGGATTTAGCAGATATGAGACAGCATGACCTTTCTCCCGGTTCTGGTGCTATAATAGCTTTTGATAATACTAGGTGCGTAATAGATATAGTGAAAAGCCTGCTTCGCTTTTTTGCTCATGAATCCTGTGGCAAATGCACGCCATGCCGCGAAGGCAACCCTCAACTTTACAACATAATAAATGATTTTAGCAACGGCACAGCCACAGTTGATAACTATAAGGCACTAGATTCCTTAACACAAACTATGCAGCAGGCTGCATTATGTGGCCTGGGCCAGGCTTCGCCTATGCCTGTCGTTTCAACGCTGCGTTATTTTAAAGAAGAATATGATATGCACTTATCCGGAAATTGTCCTGCAGGTATATGTTCTTTAGATGGAGGTCAAGCAAAATGACGATGATTAATCTCATAATAGACGGTAAAAGTGTTACAGTGCCGGAAAACACTTCTATACTAGACGCCGCTAAAAGTATAAATGTAGATATTCCCACTTTGTGTTATTTCCCTGATCAAAATATAAAAGGCAATTGTAGAGTATGCATAGTAGAGGTAAAAGGCTCACGCACATTCAGCGTAGCATGCTCTACGCCAGTAAGTGAAGGCATGGAAATAAGAACGTGGAGTGAAAACATAATGAATGCTAGGCGAACAATAGTACAGCTTATGCTCGCCAATCATGACGAAGATTGCAATACCTGCATAAAAAATGGTTCATGTGAGCTGCAAGATTTGGTCCAAAAACTGAATATACAACAAGACAACCCGTTCAGAAAGGTATTAGACACTAAAAAGATAGATACATCTACGCCATCGCTCGTGCGCAACGCAAATAAGTGCATAAAATGCGGGAGATGCGTAGATATGTGCCAGGAAACCCAACAAGTTGGAGTTCTGTTTGATGCCTACCGAGGCATAAATAGCGAAATAGTAGCTGGAATGGGCAAATACTTAAACGACGCAGGTTGTATTTTATGTGGCCAATGTTCTACCGTATGCCCAGTAGCTGCTATATACGAGAATGATGAAACAGAAAGAGTATGGCAAGCGATATTTGACCCAAATAAACACGTAATTGTTCAAGCAGCTCCTGCTATAAGGGTTTCTATAGCTGAAGAATTCGGCATGCCAGCCGGAACAATAACCATCGGACAATTAGCGGCCGCTCTTCGCCGTTTAGGTTTTGACGATATTTTTGATACCAATTTTGCAGCCGATCTGACAATAATGGAAGAAGGACATGAATTATTGGAACGATTACAAAATGGCGGTACTTTGCCAATGATAACCTCATGCAGCCCGGGCTGGATAAATTTTATCGAGCAGTATTATCCAGAACTATTGCCCCATTTGTCCACCTGCAAATCGCCCCAGCAAATGTTTGGAGCAATAGCAAAAACCTATTACGCTGAAAAAATAGGATTGGAACCTGGAAATATATTTGTAGTTTCCATCATGCCTTGTACGGCTAAAAAATATGAAAGCGCTAGGCCAGAGATGAACAGCAGCAGCGTGCGAGATGTCGATGTGTCTCTGACAACCAGAGAATTCGCCCGCATGATAAGACAAGCCGGCATAAACTTCGCCTCGCTGCCCGAAGAAAGCTTTGATAACCCGCTTGGTATATCAACCGGCGCAGGAGCCATATTTGGTGCTACAGGAGGCGTCATGGAAGCCGCATTGCGAACTGTATATGAGGTTGTAACAGGCAATACCTTGCAATCGCTTAATTTCTCTGAAATACGGGGGTTAAAAGGTGTAAAAGAAAGCAGCGTAAATATGAACGGGGATACGCTAAAAGTAGCGGCAGCCCACGGTATTGCCAATGCTAAGAAGTTGCTAGAACTTATAAAAGACGGTGCTGCAGATTATCAATTTATAGAAATAATGGCTTGTCCTGGCGGCTGCATAGGCGGTGGCGGCCAACCGTATAGAACTACTAATCAAATACGCCAGCAGCGCATTGATGCTATATATAAAGTGGATGAATCCATGCCTCTAAGAAAGTCACATGAAAATCCTGCCGTCCAGACTCTTTATAAAGAATTTCTCGAACATCCTCTAAGTGAAAAATCTCATAAATTACTGCACACTGAATATAAAAACCGGCGCTATTGAAGGTATAGATTAAAGGCCGCGTATAAATCGGATTTATACGCGGCCTAGCTACCAAATATAAATTATTTTATTTCTACTTTAGCGCCAACTTCTTCAAGCTTGGCTTTGATGCTCTCGGCTTCTTCTTTGCTTACGCCCTCTTTTATCGGCTTAGGCGCGCTATCAACTAAATCTTTAGCTTCTTTAAGGCCGAGACCGGTTATCTCGCGCACTACTTTTATAACCTTTATCTTCTCAGGACCAATTTCAGACAATATCACATCAAATTCTGTCTTTTCCTCTTCAGCAGGAGCAGCAGTTGCGGCCCCTGCGGCAGGAGCAGCTGCCACTGCTACGGGCGCAGCAGCGCTTACGCCGAATTCATTTTCTAAGTCTTTTATTAAATCCGACAGTTCTAATACCGTCATGCTCTTTATAGCTTCTATTATTTCTTCTTTTGTCATGATTAACATCTCTCCTTAATTATTTTTATATTGAATAAATTTATGCAGCTTTGGTATCCTTTATGGCATTTAACGCGTATACCAGTTTTGTTAACATGCCATGCAACACATTTACAAACCCGCTTATAGGAGCATTCAACTGGCCCATTAATCTTGCTACCAGTACCTCCTTAGACGGTAATTTAGCCAATGCTTCTATTTCGGCCGGAGTGATAAGCTTTGAACCACCCAATATCCCAGCCTTTAAGCTTATCTTTTTGTTTTCGTTTATAAAATCTACCAAAACCTTCGCTGGAGCTACTGGATCAGCATATCCAAAAGCTATGGCTGTAGGGCCCGTTAAATAAGGCGCCAAAGCCTCATATCCTGTACCTTTAGCTGCCAATTTAAACAATGTGTTTTTGACCACTTTATAGTCAACACCAGCTTGGCGGCAAGACTTTCTCAACGATGCGTCTTCTCCAACTGTAAGCCCTTTATAATCTACTAATATAGCAGCACTAGCCTGACTAAGTTTTTCTCTTAATTCTTCTACTATCTTCTCTTTTTGTCCCCTTGTTATCGGCACTAATATCACCTCCTTCGAATAAACAAATTAAAAAGCCTTCTCACTGCAGACACACAGAAAGAAGGCTTTGAATTTTCCAACTCTCCACACCTCGGCAGGTGACCTTTTGTCAAGGTCTTTAAGCTCAGCGGCCTGCTGTCTACAGCGATCAATATTTTATTATGTTAAGCAGCTAATTTGCTTGGGTTTATCTTTATTCCAGGGCTCATTGTAGTAGATAATACTACGCTTCGCAAATAAGTACCTTTTGCTGACGCAGGTTTCGCCCTTATTATGGCATCCATAACAGCTTTGAAATTTTCTGCTAATTTTTCTTTGCCAAATGAAACCTTGCCTATCGGTACATGAATAATGCCGCTTTTGTCTACCCTATATTCTATCTTACCGGCTTTAGCATCAGCGACAGCCTTTTCTATATCCATCGTAACTGTACCCGTCTTGGGGTTTGGCATAAGGCCCCTTGGACCTAATACTCTGCCTAAGCGCCCTACTAATCCCATCATATCAGGCGTAGCTATAGCAACGTCAAAGTCAAGCCAACCTTCATTTTGTATCTTGGCTACAAGCTCTTCGGCACCTACATAATCAGCGCCTGCGCGCACAGCTTCTTCCGCTTTATCACCTTTAGCGAAAACCAGAACTCTAACATTTTTACCAGTGCCATGCGGTAAAACAACTGTACCGCGCACCTGCTGGTCAGCATGTCTAGGATCCACGCCTAACCTAACGGATAATTCTACGGTTTCATCAAATTTAGCCTTGGGCATCTTCAACAAGATATCCAACGCTTCATCCACATCATAAGCCATACTTTTATCATATAGGCTTATGGCTTCTTTGTATCTTTTGCCTCGTTTCATAATATAAAACCTCCTCGTGGTATTATCGGTTTTTATCCTCCCACTTTGCGATTAATCTTCTACTACTATTCCCATGCTACGGGCTGTACCTGCAATCATGCTCATAGCAGCTTCTAAACTGCCCGCGTTTAAATCCGGCATCTTAAGTTCAGCAATCTTGCGTATAGTTTCTTTGCTTACCTTAGCAACCTTTTCCTTGTTTGGACGGCCTGAACCCTTTTCTATTCCGGCTTCCCTTTTTAACAAAACGGCAGCCGGCGGAGTCTTGGTAATAAAGCTAAAGGAACGGTCCGCATATACCGTTATCACAACCGGTATAATCAAGCCCGCCTGATTAGCGGTACGCTCATTAAACTCTTTGCAAAAGCCCATTATATTAACGCCATGCTGGCCCAATGCCGGGCCTACTGGTGGAGCAGGCGTAGCTTTTCCTGCTGGTATTTGCAATTTAATAACAGCAGCCACTTTTTTTGCCACTTCATATCACCTCCAACTGAAATATTATAGCTTTTCTAATTGAACAAAATCAAGTTCCACTGGAGTTTCTCTGCCAAACATAGAAACTGTAACGCGCGCCTTTTGCTTCTCGTAATCTATCGCTTCGATTTTCCCTATAAAGCTCTCCAATGGACCGGATTTCACCCTTACGGTATCACCTATATCGAAATCAATATGGACAGAAACAATATCTATGCCCATCTTTTGAATTTCTTCATCGCTTAACGGTATAGGCTTAGAACCAGGACCCACAAACCCTGTGACACCTCTAGTATTTCTTACAATATACCAGGTCTCGTCAGTCATAACCATTCTAACTACTACATAACCCGGATAAACTTTGCGCATCACAGAGCGCTTAACCCCATCCTTTATCTCTATCTCTTCCCTCATCGGGACCCTTACATCCAGGATGAGATCTTCTAAGCCCCTATTCTCGATAATCTTCTCTAAATTAGCCTTAACCTTATTCTCATAACCCGAATAAGTATGAACAACATACCATTGGGCATTTTGTTTATCTGTCTCCGGCATACATTATATGGCTTAAGCCTGCCTCCTCTATGAAATAATCAATCTGAATATTTTTTCTAGGCCTATATCTATAATGCCAAATACAAGCGCAAAACCTATAACAACAACTAACACAACTGCTGTATATGTCAGCAATTGATGCCAGGTAGGCCATGCGACTTTCTTCATCTCAGCATATACTTCCTTAAAATAGCCAATTACGTTAAAACGCTTGCCCTTCGGCTTTTTGGCCACTTTAGCATTAGAGACTTTGGCAGCAGTATCCTTCCCCTTAACGTCTGTTTTTTTCGCCATTTCCATCTTAACCTATCTCGTTTCTTTATGCAAAGTATGCTGATGACAAAATCTGCAGTATTTTTTTAATTCCAATCTCTCAGGGTTATTCTTTTTATTTTTCATCGTATGATAGTTCCTGTGCTGACATTCAGTACAAGCAAGAGCTATATTAACGCGCATATTCACACCTCCATAAACATATGCAATTTACTTTATCATATCTATATTGTCTTGTCAAACAGAAAAATTAAGCTACCACTTTATGCGGCAGCTTATTTTATTTACAGAGCTTACTCTAAAATCTCAGTAACAACACCGGCTCCTACTGTCCGGCCGCCCTCGCGTATTGCAAACCGCAATCCTTCTTCTATCGCTATAGGCGTTATCAATTGGACTTCCATTACTATGTTGTCCCCTGGCATTACCATCTCTACGCCTTCTGGCAGCTGTATTGTGCCTGTTACGTCTGTAGTCCTAAAGTAAAACTGCGGCCTGTATCCGTTGAAAAACGGTGTGTGCCTACCGCCTTCTTCTTTGGTCAATACGTATACCTGCCCCTTGAAGTGCGTGTGCGGATGTATGCTCCCGGGCTTCGCTAATACTTGCCCTCTCTCTACTTCGTCCCTCTGTATGCCTCTTAGTAAAACGCCTATGTTATCCCCGGCTATGGCTTCGTCCATCGTCTTGCGGAACATCTCTATGCCCGTAGCTACTGTCTTGCGCGGCTCGTCCGCTAATCCTACTATCTCTACTTCGTCTCCTACTCTCAGCTTGCCCCTTTCTACTCTGCCTGTAGCTACTGTGCCTCGGCCTGTTATTGTGAATACGTCTTCTACTGGCATCAGGAACGGCTTGTCTACATCCCTCTCTGGCGTCGGTATATATTCGTCTACGGCATCCATCAGCTCTAGTATCGGTTTTACCCATTCATTATCCGGATCCCCGCCGGCTTCTAAGGCTTTTAAGGCCGACCCTTTTATTATCGGTACTTCGTCTCCCGGATAGCCGTATTCGGTTAGTAAGTCCCTTACTTCCATCTCTACTAGTTCTATTAATTCAGGGTCATCTACCATGTCTGTCTTGTTCAAGAATACTACTATATATGGTACTCCTACTTGACGCGCTAGCAATATGTGCTCCCTCGTCTGCGGCATGGGACCGTCTGCCGCTGATACGACCAGTATCGCCCCGTCCATCTGTGCAGCGCCGGTTATCATGTTCTTTACGTAGTCTGCGTGCCCGGGACAGTCAACGTGCGCATAGTGCCTCTTTTCGGTCTCGTATTCTACGTGCGACGTGTTTATTGTTATCCCTCTTGCCTTTTCTTCAGGTGCTTTGTCTATTTCGTCGTATTTGGTGGCTTGTGCACGCCCAAAATGTGCTAACGCCATGGTTATGGCTGCTGTCAGCGTGGTCTTGCCATGGTCCACATGGCCTATCGTCCCTATGTTTACATGAGGTTTTACCCTCTCAAATCTCTGTTTAGCCATTTATCGTTTCCTCCCTCTCAATTATTTATTCCCTATTATTTTTTCTGCGACATTTTTAGGTACTACTTCATAGTGAGAAAATTGCATTGTATAATTTCCTCGGCCTTGGGTCTTAGAGCGCAAATCTGTTGCATATCCGAACATTTCCGCTAAAGGTACAAATCCTCTTATGACTTGAGCCCCGTTTCGGCTCTCCATACCTTCTATATGGCCTCGGCGGCTGCTTATATCGCCCATAACATCTCCCATGTATTCTTCAGGTACCACTACTTCAACCTTCATTATTGGCTCAAGCAGAACAGGTCCAGCCTTCTTCATACCATCTTTAAACGCCATAGATGCAGCTATTTTAAAGGCCATCTCCGAAGAGTCTACTTCGTGGTAAGAACCATCGAATAAAGTCACCTTAACATCCACTACTGGATAGCCGCCTAAAACACCGCTATTTAAAGCCTCTTGCACACCTGCATCAACTGCTGGTATGAACTCTCTGGGTATGACACCGCCCACGATCTTGTCTATAAATTGATAGCCAGCACCGCGTTCGTTCGGCTCAAGCTGCAGCCATACATGACCGTATTGACCGCGGCCGCCAGACTGACGTATAAAGCGCCCTTCAGATTTAACAATTTGAGTGATTGTTTCTTTATAAGCAACTTGCGGATTGCCTACGTTAGCTTCTACTTTAAATTCCCTTAACAGCCTGTCTACTATTATTTCTAAATGGAGTTCTCCCATACCTGAAATAATAGTTTGCCCTGTTTCTGGATCTGTGCGAACTCTGAAAGTTGGGTCTTCTTCCGATAATTTAGCAAGCGCTATGGATAGTTTGTCCTGACCGGCTTTGGTCTTCGGTTCTATCGCGACCGATATAACAGGTTCAGGAAACTCCATAGATTCTAGCACTATAGGCTTACTTTCATCGCATAATGTATCACCAGTAGCTGTATCTTTTAAACCTACTATCGCTACTATGTCACCGCTGTAAGCTCTATCTAATTCCTCTCTATGATTAGCATGCATTTGCAATATCCTGCCAACCCTCTCGCGTTTGCCTTTTGTAGAGTTATATACGTAAGAGCCAGACTCTAACACGCCAGAATATATTCTAGTAAATGTCAAACGCCCTACGAAAGGATCGGTCATTACTTTAAAGGCTAAAGCGGAAAATGCTTCCTCATCATTGAGCGCGCGTTCTACTTCATCACCTGTTTTAGGATCTATACCACTTACATGCCCTATGTCCGCAGGTGACGGTAAGAAATCCACTACAGCATCTAGCAAAGGCTGCACTCCCTTGTTTTTATATGAGCTTCCGCATAAAACTGGAACCATTTTTACTGCTATGGTTGCCTTTCTTATTGCAGCTATGAGTTCCTCTTGAGATATTTCCTCGCCTTCAAGATACTTCACCATTATATCGTCATCTTGCTCAGCGACCGCCTCTATAAGCTTAGTGCGATACTCTGCTGCTATAGCTTTCATATCGTCCGGTATAGGCTCATCTTCTATCACTGTACCCAAATCATCTTTATATATAATAGCTTCGTTTTTTATAAGGTCTATAATACCTATATAGGTGTCTTCGCTGCCTATAGGTATTTGTATGGGAACAGCATTAGCATTTAACCGCTCTTTCATCATCTTTATAACATTAAAGAAGTCAGCGCCCATTATATCCATTTTGTTTACATAGGCTATCCTAGGTACACCATATTTATCAGCCTGCCTCCATACCGTTTCAGACTGTGGCTCTACACCGCCCTTAGCACAAAAAACCGCCACCGCACCATCTAAGACTCTAAGAGACCTTTCTACTTCTACAGTAAAGTCCACGTGTCCTGGCGTATCAATTATATTTATTTTATGGCCTTTCCAGATAGCCGTCGTGGCAGCAGAAGTTATAGTTATGCCCCGTTCTTGCTCTTGTTCCATCCAGTCCATTGTAGCATTGCCCTCATGGACCTCGCCCAGTTTGTGTATTCTTCCTGCATAAAATAATATGCGTTCAGTAGTTGTAGTCTTGCCAGCGTCTATATGGGCCATTATACCAATGTTACGCGTTTTTTCTATTGAAAATTGTCTCGGCACACATACCCTCCTTTCTAACAACAAATAGATATTCTATGTGTCGATAATCCATATTTAAAATCACCATCTGTAATGCGCAAAAGCTCTATTAGCCTCTGCCATTCTATGCATTTCTTCTTTTCTTCTTATACTGCCACCTGTGTTGTTTATAGCATCCATTATCTCATTGGCCAGCTTCTGCTCCATTGTTCGCTCGCTACGTTGACGCGCATAAGTGACTAACCAGCGCATAGCCAAAGATATTCTTCTTTCAGGCCTCACTTCCACAGGCACCTGATAAGTAGCACCGCCTACCCTACGAGGTTTAACCTCGAGCACAGGCATAACGTTATTTACGGCTTCTTCGAATACTTCCATAGGATCCCGTCCGGTTTTCTCACGCACTATGTCAAATGCTCTATAGCATATCCCTTGAGCTATGCTTCTTTTGCCATCTTTCATAACGCAATTTATTAATCTAGTCACGTTTACATTACCGTATATTGGATCAGGAAGCACTTCTCTTTTGACAACATTGCCTTTTCTTGGCATTTAAATGCTCGCCTCCTTACTTACGAGGTTATTTTTTAGTTCTCTTAGCTCCATATTTTGAACGCCCTTGCTTGCGGTTAGCCACCCCAGCAGCATCTAATGTACCTCTTACTATGTGATACCTAACGCCAGGCAGGTCTTTGACTCTACCGCCCCTTATAAGAACAACTGAGTGCTCCTGTAAGTTATGTCCAATGCCAGGTATATACGCAGTAACCTCCATGCCATTTACCAAACGCACCCTTGCTACTTTACGCAAAGCAGAATTTGGCTTCTTAGGAGTAGTCGTTTTGACCACCGTACACACTCCGCGTTTCTGCGGAGAACCTTTTAAAGCTGGAGATGCTGATTTTTTCTCTATTGTTTTTCTTCCATACTTCACCAATTGATTTATTGTAGGCATCATTTCACCTCCTTCCATATACATAGGTAAGTCGGGAATTCGCATCCCGACTTTTGCTAACCCTTTAGTACGGCTGCCGCAGCAGCACCAACCTCGATACCGCAAAGCTTTCCTAGCTCATCCATGGTATCTACATACTCTATAAGCACGCCATGTTGCTTGCAAGCATCGATAATGGCATCTTTTATATGCTTCTCAGCATCGCTAGCTAAGAAGACCATCTCAGCGCTATCGTTGTTTATAGCTCTAATGGTCTGCTTCATGCCAACTGCCTTATTTGCACAATCCTTCAGCAATTCAATCGCCATATTTGAGACGCCTATACGGTTTAATGCGTATAGTTTTACGCTGCCTCCTTCCCAGATAGGCTATATATAAGCCATCTGCTCAGTCAAACACTTTCATATTTTATCATCGAGCTGGTATTGTGTCAATAATTTTTTATCGCGCCGCCGTTTGAGCCTGTTCGCTAGGCACGACCTTTATGCTTTTATACCTGTTCATGCCAGTACCTGCCGGTATTAGTTTACCTATTATAACATTTTCTTTTAATCCTATAAGCGGATCCATTTTGCCTTTAGTTGCTGCTTCCGTAAGCACCCGGGTTGTTTCTTGGAAGGATGCTGCCGACAAGAACGAATCTGTCGATAGTGCAGCCTTAGTAATACCCATAAGCACCCTTTTAGCCACAGCCGGTCTTAGGCCATTAGCCATTGCCGCTTCGTTCTGGCGTTCAAATTCAAACATATCCACCAAACTGCCAGGTAGCATATCGGTATCGCCAGCATCTTCTATTTTTACCTTGCGCAGCATTTGACGTATTATGACTTCTATATGTTTATCGTTTATATCAACGCCTTGCAATCTATAAACCTTCTGTACTTCTTGCAACAGATAGGTTTGAACCTCTATTACTCCTTTTATTCTCAATATGTCATGAGGATTAACCGAGCCTTCGGTTAGCTCATCTCCTGCTTCTATTTTTTGCCCGCTAGTAACCTTTAGGCGCGAACCATAAGGTATTATATAGCTTTGGCTCACTCCATCATCAGAAGTAATTATCACTTCGCGTCTATGCTTAGCTTCACTTATAGAAACAACGCCGGCTATATCGGATATTATAGCTAATCCTTTTGGTTTTCTAGCTTCAAAGAGCTCTTCTACACGCGGCAAACCTTGTGTTATATCCTCGCTTGCAGCGACACCGCCTGTATGGAAGGTCCTCATGGTAAGCTGCGTACCCGGTTCCCCAATAGACTGAGCGGCTATTATACCCACAGGCTCGCCTATCTCCACCGCATTATTAAATGCCAAATTTCTACCGTAACATTTAGCGCATACACCTATCTCCGAACGGCATGTCATTATGGATCTGATATACACTTTCTCTATGCCTGCTGCTGTTATAGCTAAAGCATCTTCATTTGTAATCTCTTCGTTTTTTGCTACTATTATTTGTCCAGTTGCCGGATCAATTATATCCTCAGCCGCATACCGGCCTTCTATGCGATCCTTTAAGCTCTCTATAACCTCGTTGCCATCTTTTATCTCGGATACCCATATGCCCTTTACTTCTTCGCCTAAACGCTCAAAGCAATCTTCTTCTCTTATTATAATGTCCTGGCTTACATCAACCAATCTTCTTGTAAGGTAACCCGAATCTGCAGTACGAAGCGCCGTATCGGCCAAGCCTTTTCTGGCTCCATGGGTGGAAATAAAGAACTCCAGCACTGTCAAACCTTCGCGGAAATTAGACCTTATAGGCAACTCTATTATCTTTCCAGACGGATTAGCCATTAACCCTCTCATACCTGCTAGCTGACGTATCTGGTTTATGCTTCCTCGAGCACCAGAGTTTGCCATCATATATATGGGATTATACTCATCCAAATGCTTCATAAGTGCCTGTGTAACGCGCTCGGTAGCCTCATTCCATATATCTATTACTTGCTGATACCGCTCTTCTTCGGAAACCAAACCTTTTCTATATAGTTTATTAACGTTTTCGACTTCTTTTTCCGCTTCATCCAATATCTCCTGCTTTTCAGGAGGCACTATTATATCCATAAAGCTCACTGTTATAGCGCCCTTTGTGGAATATTCGAAGCCAAGCTTCTTTATTTTATCTAACATATCGGCAGTACGTTCTATGCCGTGCTTTTTATAACATGCATCTATTATCTGCCCTAGCACCTTTTTGTCTACAAGCTTATCTATTTCTAAGGCAAGAGTATTTGCCGCATCGCTTCTATCCACAAAGCCCAAATCCTGAGGTATTGCCTGATTGAATATCAGCCTTCCCACAGTCGTTTGTATACGCCCCATGTAATTATGACCGGCTATTCTCTTTTTGACCCTCACGTTTACCTTAGCGTGAAGGCTCAATTGACCCATTTGATAAGCCATTACGGCTTCATCCATACTGGAAAAACATCTTCCCTCACCTTTTTCGCCATCACGAACTATGGTCAAATAATAGCAGCCCATAACCATATCTTGAGTAGGGTTAACAACCGGCCTGCCATCAGATGGCTTCAGAAGATTGTTAGCCGCCAGCATTAAATATCTTGCTTCGGCTTGGGCTTCCACCGATAACGGCACATGCACAGCCATCTGGTCACCATCGAAGTCGGCATTATAAGCTGTACATACAAGCGGATGTATCTTTATAGCCCTTCCTTCCACTAATATAGGCTCAAACGCTTGTATACCTAACCTATGCAATGTAGGAGCCCTATTCAGCAACACAGGGTGTTCCTTTATAACCTCTTCTAATACATCCCATATCTCTGTTCTAGACCTCTCTACCATATGTTTAGCGCTTTTTATGTTATGGGCATAGCCTTTCTCCACAAGCTTTTTCATGACAAATGGCTTAAATAACTCAAGCGCCATTTCTTTTGGCAAACCGCACTGATATAGCTTAAGATCCGGACCAACTACTATAACAGAACGCCCAGAATAATCTACTCGCTTTCCTAAAAGATTTTGACGGAAGCGCCCCTGTTTACCTTTTAGCATATCACTTAATGATTTGAGCGGACGATTGCCAGATCCAGTAACCGGTCTACCCCTTCTGCCATTATCTATAAGGGCATCCACTGCTTCTTGAAGCATGCGTTTTTCGTTTCTTACTATTATATCAGGCGCTTGCAGTTCAAGGAGCTTCTTTAAACGGTTATTTCTGTTTAACACACGCCTATACAGATCATTTAAATCCGACGTCGCAAATCTGCCACCATCTAGCTGAACCATAGGCCGCAAATCCGGCGGTATTACCGGCAAAGCCTCTAATATCATCCATTCTGGCCTGTTGCCAGATTTTCTGAATGATTCTACCACTTCTAAGCGTTTTACTATTCTGACACGTTTCTGACCGGTTGATTTTTCGAGTTCTTTACGCAGCTCCGCTGATAGAGCATCGAGATCTATTGATTGCAATAGTTCTTTTATCGCTTCAGCACCTATACCCGCTTTAAACCTGTTGCCATAAGCGTCTAAAGCATCTCTATATTCTTTATCCGTTAATAACTGCTTCTCCATAAGATCAGTGTCACCTGGATCGGTAACTATATATGAAGCAAAATACAATACTTTTTCTAGTGACCTGGGCGACATATCCAATATCAAGCCCATGCGGCTCGGAATTCCTTTAAAATACCAAATATGGGAAACCGGAGCCGCAAGTTCTATATGCCCCATACGCTCACGGCGAACCTTAGATTTCGTCACTTCGACTCCACATCTATCGCACACAATGCCTTTATAGCGTATGCGCTTATATTTACCGCAATGGCATTCCCAATCCTTTACAGGGCCAAATATCCTCTCGCAAAATAAGCCGTCCCGTTCAGGTTTTAAGGTACGATAATTAATAGTTTCTGGTTTTTTTACCTCACCATGCGACCATTCACGTATCTTTTCCGGCGATGCTAAACCTATTCTTATGGCTGTAAAATCATTAAGTTCATTCATAATTGCCACCCCCATCAAAACTCATCTTCGTCTTGGTCATCATCAGAATCTTTATTCGGCGTTTTTGCGAATTCATCATCTAAAAGCTGTTCATCTATATCGTCGAAATTGGTAAAATCATCGTCGAGTTCGTCAATATCTAGCTCTTCAATGTCATCGCCCTCGGTAAAAAAGCCTTCTTCCGCAAGCTCGGATTCATTAGGCCGGCCTGCTGACTCAATTTCTTCTGCGCCAGTTAACTCTTCTATTTCAGCTACCTCAGTATCTTCAATGTCATCATCCAATGATTCTTTCAATTCTATCTCTTTGTTATCTTCAGAGAGAACCTTCACATCTAACGCAAGGCTCTGCAGCTCTTTCACTAACACTTTAAATGACTCCGGTATCCCAGGCTCTGGAATATTCTGGCCTTTAACAATAGCCTCATAAGCCTTTACACGTCCTACCACATCGTCAGATTTAACCGTTAACATTTCCTGCAATACATGAGCTGCACCATAGGCTTCTAAGGCCCATACTTCCATTTCTCCAAAGCGCTGACCGCCAAACTGGGCCTTACCTCCTAAAGGCTGCTGCGTAACCAACGAATACGGGCCTGTAGATCTCGCATGAATCTTATCGTCCACAAGATGAGCAAGCTTTAGTATATACATATACCCTACCGTAACTTTGTTTTCGAATGGCTCACCTGTACGGCCATCATATAGGGTAATCTTGCCATCTTCCGAATACCCGGCTTGTCTCAACGCTTCTGCTATATCATCCTCGCACGCACCATCGAATACCGGCGTAGCTACTAACCAGCCGAGCGCTTTTGCTGCAAGACCTAGATGGACTTCTAGTACCTGCCCTATATTCATACGCGACGGTACACCCAATGGATTTAACACTACATCTAATGGAGTGCCATCCGGCAAGAATGGCATATCTTCCACAGGCAATATGCGCGATATAACGCCTTTGTTACCATGCCTCCCAGCCATTTTATCGCCTACAGATATCTTGCGCTTTTGAGCTATATAAACCCTTACCAACTGGTTCACGCCCGGAGATAGTTCATCACCATTTTCTCTAGTAAATATTTTTACATCTACTACGATGCCACCCTCACCATGAGGCACGCGAAGCGATGTGTCTCTAACTTCCCGCGCTTTCTCTCCAAAAATCGCTCTAAGCAAACGTTCCTCAGAAGTAAGTTCAGTTTCGCCTTTCGGCGTAACTTTGCCCACTAATATATCCCCAGCTGTGACTTCTGCTCCTATCCTTATTATTCCTCGTTCATCTAAGTCTTTTAGCGAATCTTCACCCATGTTAGGTATATCCCTGGTTATTTCTTCGGGGCCTAACTTAGTATCACGAGCTTCTGCCTCATATTCTTCTATGTGTATAGAAGTATAAACATCGTCTTTTACCAGACGCTCACTTATTAATATAGCATCCTCGTAGTTATAACCTTCCCATGGCATAAAACCTACTAATACATTTCTTCCAAGCGCTATCTCTCCCTGCTCAGTAGCTGGCCCGTCAGCTATTATCTGCCCTTTTTCCACTTTGTCATTTAGGTTTACTATGGGCTTTTGTGTTATGCAAGTGCCTTGATTTGAACGCACAAATTTCCACAGTTTATATGTCGCGGTATTGCCATCATCTTGCTTTATTACTATCTCTTTTGAATTCACTTTTACCACGACCCCTGCTTCTTTTGCCGTAACTACCATGCCGGAGTCCAAAGCAGCTTTATATTCTATACCTGTACCGATAATGGGGGCTTCTGTTTTTAGCAGCGGCACTGCCTGTCTCTGCATATTAGAACCCATAAGGGCACGGTTAGCATCGTCATTTTCCAAGAACGGCACCATAGCGGATGCTATCGATACGACTTGTTTAGGTGATACATCCATAAAATCCACCATTTCGCGCGGTACAGCCACTATATCTTCATGGCTGCGTGCCATTACCGTTTTGTTTTTAAAACAGCCATCCTCATCTAGCTCTTCATTAGCCTGGGCTATTATATACTCATCCTCTTCGTCAGCTGTAAGATATTCTATTTCCTTGGTAACCCTACCTGTTTCCTTGTCTACTTTGCGATATGGCGTTTCTATGAAACCGTATTCATTTACCCTGGCATAACTGCTAAGGGAACCTATTAAACCAATGTTCGGCCCTTCAGGCGTTTCAATAGGACAAATCCGCCCATAGTGGGAATAGTGAACATCACGCACTTCAAAGCCAGCCCTGTCACGGCTCAATCCTCCGGGGCCAAGCGCGCTCAACCGTCTTTTATGCGTTAAACCTGCCAAAGGATTTGTCTGATCCATAAACTGCGATAACTGACTACTGCCAAAAAATTCCCTTATAGCTGCCGATATAGGTCTAGTATTTATCAGCTCCTGTGGCCTTACTATATCTAGGTCTTGTATAGTCATACGCTCTTTTATAACGCGCTCCATACGAGCCATACCTATACGAAATTGATTCTGCAGTAGTTCACCTACCGAACGCACGCGCCTATTGCCTAAATGATCTATATCATCTACATTACCTATGCCGTAGAAAAGATTAAATTGATATTTTATTGAAGCAATTATATCAGCTTTTAATATATGTTTAGGCCATAACTCTGCACTGCGTTGTTTTAATGCATCTTTTATATCTTCTTCATCGGTATAAGTATCCAAAATTTCTTTCAAAACCGGATAGTATACCTGTTCTTTAATACCGAGATCGCTTACATCAAAATGAATATAATTGTTTAAATCAACAAAATTATTGCCTATAAGCTTTAAGGTGGTACCGTTATCTAAAACTATATCCACCATATAAACGCCAGCATTTTGAACCTCTCGAGCTTTCTCCCTGCTAACTTTTTCGCCAGCTTTCACAATAACTTCCCCTGTATTGGGATTTATAATATCGGCTGCAGGTTTATGCCCAGCTAGTTGAGAAGCTATGCCAAGTTTCTTGTTAAACTTATAGCGCCCTACATTGGCTAAATCATAACGTTTTGGATCAAAAAACAGCATATTAAAAAGGCTTCTAGCATTATCCACTACAGGAGGCTCACCGGGCCTCAATCGCTTATATATTTCTACCAATGCTTCGTCTTCACTTTTAGCCAAATCTTTTTCCTTTGTGGCTAAAAATCTCGTATCCTCACCAAAAAGCTGCAGCAATTCAGCATCAGTACTATATCCAATAGCTCTTACCAACGTAGTTATAGGAATCTTCCGGTTCTTATCTATTTTTACATACACGACATCGCTTGCATCCGTCTCATATTCTAGCCAGGCTCCTCTGTTGGGTATGAGAGTAGCATTATGCAAGCGCTTACCAGTTTTATCTATCTGCTCTCCATAATATACACCTGGCGATCTTATTAACTGGCTAACTATAACTCTTTCAGCACCATTTATTATAAAAGTACCTTGCTCCGTCATAAGTGGGAAATCGCCCATAAATACTTCTTGTTCTTTAACCTCTCCTGTTGAACGATTAATAAGCCTTATTTTTACTTTCAATGATGTGGAATAAGTCGCGTCTCTTTCCTTGCACTCTTCAACGGTGTATTTAGGTTCTTTATCAAATTCATAATCTACAAATTCTAACATAAGATTCTCAGTATAATCTGTTATAGGCGATATGTCTTCAAATACTTCGCGCAGGCCCTCTTTAATAAACCACTCGTATGAACGTTTTTGAATCTCAATTAGATCTGGCATATCGATGACTTCCTCTATACGAGAAAAGCTCATCCTTGTCTTTTTTCCCATTTTCACAGGATGCACCATAAATGCCTCACTCCTCAAATTTTTTTAGCATATTCCATAATAAAGATAAGCCCCTTCAACCGCAAGGCATGCTTTACCGCTGTATAGATAGCTTATAGCACATTGCGCTAGCTTTGCTTTACGAATTGAAGTTTTTTAACAATACTCTTGCAATTATGTTGACATGAGATTAAAATATAATAAACAAATGATAAAGATGCTCCTTTCTGTTTATTATTTCTTATAAAGCAATTATTTATGTTATCACTTTATAGTAGGAATGTCAACATACACATTTTCATGCTGCAATTTGTAGCCTATATAAACCTTTCATCACATTGCCGATGACTTAGCGGAAAGCTTCGCCGCTTGTGGCGGAAGTAGTCAGAAGCAATATAAAGCCCGACTATAGCTTAAATATTTATTCAAATAAATCTGTTAAATAAATTAAAAACATGCCTGTCAAATATGTAACATCATCAAGCCTGGAACGCTTATAGCAGTCTGCAAGTGTTATTTTGTTGACAATGTAGGCACTGTTTGATATAAATAAGAGAGTTTTAATTAAGGAGATGAATCTATTGATAGAACTTCATGGACTAAGCAAGCGTTTCAAAGAAGTCCAAGCTGTAGATGATCTTTCGTTTGAAGTAAAGGGCGGTGAAATATTCGGCCTTTTAGGTGAGAATGGAGCAGGCAAAACTACAACTTTGCGCATACTAGCCACTATGTTAAAGCCGACTTCTGGAACTGCAAATATATGCAATTTCGACATAATAAAACAGCCTCTTGAAGTACGCCGTCACATAGGTATATTGTTTGGCGGCGAAGCAGGACTTTATGATCGGCTAACAGCGCGTGAAAACATAGCGTATTTTGGCAAATTAAACGACATGGATGATGAAGTGCTGAACAAGCGCATCGATATGCTATGTCACACGCTAGAAATGGACGAATTCATAGATCGTAAAGTGGGAAAGTTTTCCAAAGGTATGAAACAAAAAGTTACCATAGCTCGCGCAATCGTACACGATCCAGAAGTAATGCTGTTGGATGAACCAACCGTTGGCCTCGATGTCACAGCTGCACGCACTTTACAAGATTTTATAGCACAATGTAGAGACCAAGGCAAAGCCGTAATATTCTCCAGTCACATAATGAGCGAGGTAGAAAGACTCTGCGATCGCATAGGCGTTATACATAAAGGCAGGCTAAAGGACATAGGCAGCATAGAGGAATTAAAGGAACGTTATAATAACAGCAACCTTGAAGATGTATTTATACAACTCACAGGAGGTGAAGGCGAATGAAAAAAGCATGGATAGTATTTTTAAAAGAAATAAAAGACGCATTTCGCGACAAGCGTACCATTATCACCAGCATACTCATACCAGCCCTCATATTTCCTATACTAATGACTTTTATGAGCAGCAGCATCAATAATACTACTGAGGAAGCTTTGGAAAATATACCTATAGCATATATAGGCGAAGATTCACAATTAAAAACATATCTTCAGAATCTTCCTAATATAACTATAGTATCATCGCAGGACCCTCAAGCCGATCTGGATAACAGCAAAATATCCGCTATAATAGAAGTTGAAAATGGTTTCGAGCAAGCCATAGCAAGCGGCTCAAAAGGCAAAATAAACATAAAATACGACGAATCAAAAATAAAATCTTCCATGGCCGCTTCCGCATTAAAAGAATACATAAATGCCTATGGATCACAAATAGCCCAGCAGCGATTAGAAGCTAAAGGTATAGATCCTTCCTTTATCCAACCTCTTGATATCGCATCGGTAAATGTTGCTAAAACAAAAGGCGAGGGAGCTATAATGCTATCATTTCTTCTACCCCTATTTTTGCTAATATATCCGGCAGCAGGAGCTATGGCAACCGCTATAGACCAAGGCGCCGGCGAAAAAGAACGCGGTACATTAGAGCCGTTATTGTCTACCCAAGCTAGCCGAACATCTATAGCGATTGGAAAATGGCTATCCACTTCGCTTGCCTCTCTCATAGGTACCTTAGCATTTATGGCTGGCTTCGCCGCAGCAGTTGCCTACAACCCTAGCATGTTCGGCGAAAGCTTCTCTATAACTCCATCCGCTATTGTAGCAATAACGATACTCGGCATCATGATGACTTTTATATACAGTGCTATAATGCTGGCTCTCAGCGTATTTGCGCGCAATATAAAAGAAGCCTCGACTTACTTGAGCCCGTTCATGATAGTAGCCATGTTGCCAGCTTATGCAACAATGTACACAGATGTAAAAGCGGCACCTGCATGGCAATATAACGTACCGCTTTTAAATGTAACTTTAATAATAAAAGAAGCAATGCTCGATTCCATTAAGTTGGGACATTTTGCTATAACTTTAACATGGCTCATAGCGCTTACAGCTGTCTTTTTGGCATTAGTCGTGCGCATGTTCAACAGCGAATCGGTAGTATTTAGAAACTAAGCACAATTGCCCTTAAACAAATCATTTGCAGCAGGGATTGGCTCCAATGCACGAGGCAATATGCCATTAACATAGGCTATAAACACACCGTAGTTGACCATTGGAACTCCCTGCTGCTTTGCTTTTTCTATGCGATAAAGCATCTCTCGGCGGTTTAGCATACAAGCTCCGCAATGGACTATGAGCTTAAAGTGGCTCAAGTCTTCTGGCATTGTAAGGCCGCTCGACCAATGAAGCTCTAAATCGCCGCCTACGGCCTGCTTTAACCACCGCGGTATTTTTACTGTGCCTATATCATCGCTTTGTCGGTGATGCGTGCAACCTTCGGCTATGAGCACTCGATCGCCCGGCTTCAATTCAGCAATGGCTCTCGCTCCTTTTACCAATTCTTCAAGGTCCCCTTTATAGCGCGCCATCAATATAGAAAATGATGTGAGCGACACGTCCTTAGGCGTATCTGCGGCTACCTTTTGAAATGCTTGCGAATCCGTTATAACCAAACGCGGTTTCTGGCTTAAGCCTGCTAAAGCCTCCTTTAATTTATCCTCTTTCACTACCAATGCCATTCCGTTGTGGTCTAAAACATCGCGTATCACCTGCTGCTGCGGCAATATCAAGCGCCCTTTCGGCGCCGCTTTGTCTATGGGAACAACCATAATCACTATATCGCCGGGATTTATCATATCGCCTACCAATGTCAGCTTTTCATCGTCATACGGAGCGTGACGCACTATGGCCATTTTTAGCTCATCCACTCCCTGTCCTGTGGCCGCCGATACCTCCACAAGATCGAGCTTAAGCTTCTTTTCCCATTCTTTAAGCTGTCCAGGCGTATAAACAGCTCTATCAGCTTTATTCACGACACCTACTACAGGTATTTTTTTCTCCTGTATATGCTGCAGTATATCCTCTTCAAATGACGTAAGCCCAACCTCGCCGTCTATAACCAGCACAGCAAGGTCCGTGCGATTTAACACATCATAAGTGCGCTGTATGCGCAGCTCTCCGAGCGGTCCCACATCATCCAATCCGGCTGTATCTATTATAACTACAGGGCCTATGGGCAAAAGTTCCATAGCCTTTGAAACAGGGTCAGTCGTAGTCCCCGCAACATCAGATACCAATGCTATTTTTTGATTTGTTATGGCATTAATAATGCTCGATTTTCCGGCATTGCGCCGCCCAAATATAGCTATATGCAAGCGCGACGATGTCGGCGTTGCGTTCATATCACTGCTCATTTGTCCATCTCCTTTAGCTTTGTACAATAACATTATACACCAATATTGTATACCTACCTATTGATAATATTATATCATATTCGATAGCAATTATTACATAATAATTGCTTGAGGTACTAAATTTGCCTGTATCGCTTCATTTTTATATAATATAAGCAACAAACAATGAATAGGAGAACAACTATGCAGTACAGATTAATAGTGGCAGATATGGACGGTACCTTGTTAAATAGTCGGAAGGAAATATCGCCCAAAACGCGGGATGCTATCAACGAATATAGAAAAGCAGGCGGCCTGTTCACCGTTGCTACAGGACGAGGTTTATCAACTGTAGAAAATATTGCGCGTGAAATACTTATAGACATACCCGTCATACTTTATAACGGGGCGCAAGTTTACGATTTCATAAATAAAAAAGCTATATACGAAGAGCTTTTAGATAAAAAAGCGTATAAAACAGCTTTAAACATATTGCATGAACTTCACATAACATTTCTAGCTTATCAAGGACCTCATATGTGGGTCGAAGAGCTCTCAGATACCATAGTAAAACATCTTCAGAAAGAAACTATTGATATAAAGAATGTAAGCGTAGCATCAATAAGCGATTTCCCCGACCATGGTATACATAAAATATTAACTATTACTGATCAAAATAGATTTTCTGAGTTTCAAAAACTATTTTCCCGAACCGAGATAGACAGCGTCCGTTTTGTGCAATCCGAGATTAATTATTTTGAAATATTACCTGAAGACGTGTCCAAGGGCCATGCATTAAAGGAATTGGCCGCACATCTAGACATACCATTGTCACAAATAGCGGCCATAGGCGATCACATGAACGATATTGAAATGATAAGCGTAGCGGGCCTAGGCGTAGCTGTCGCCAATGCTCATGAAGAGCTAAAGAAACACGCCCGCTTTATAACCCGGTCAAACGATGACGACGGCGTAGCATACCTAATAGAAATGCTGCTCAAAGACCGAATTTCCAGTTAAATGCTATCCCTACCATTTTTTTGACCTTACTAGCAAATCCTTTGACTTCAATGAATGGATAGTTTGTCTCAAAGCCCATGGATTTACCCGGTGCCAAAGTTACGTCAGGCGAATCCGTATAAACGCCGAGCAAATTATTTTTATCGTCAAATAAAGCTATAGCTATCCTTATATCATCCGCATTTTCGCTGCTAGTATTGCTGACACGCCCTGTAACTTTTGGCCCACCATAATCAGAAGATATAATCTTAAGGCTGGTGATCTCTAGCAGTTGAGCTTTGCTGTCAGTCTTGTCGAAGTCAATATTAGCCTCAATCCCTGCAACTTCAGAAGGCTCAGTCAAACCCTCGATGGTGGTCGAGTCTCCAGCATATGCAACCTCACCAGGTTGCAATATTTCTGGAACCGGCAAAACCATTGACATCGTAGCCAGTATGGATTTATCTTTCCCGACGAAGCTTATTGATATATCTCCTATTTCTATTGAAACATTGCCAGTATTCTTTATTTCAATAGCTCCATGACCCCAAACCGCATTTACGCTGTCCTTCCAAACTTGAAAAGCCTTTTTCGTAACCTCTGCTTTAACGTCTTCTGCGCTAGAATTTGTTTTAATAGTTGTTTTATCCTCATTGTCACTGTTTATAGTATCTGTTTCTGTTGATGTAGCAGAACCCTGTTGCCCACCAGCACACCCTATAACACCAAAAAGCACAAAAACAATTAAAGAAACACAGGCCAACCTTTTCATGATACCATCTCCTTAAAATTAATTTTCTTGTATTAATGGTACCATAACGAGTTAGCATAACAGTGACATTTGCAAATAATTTATAGCATATTCGTTCGGCCGCCCTTTTCGAGCCCTATTATTTCTCTATCAGAATATTTTGTGGAACGAAATGTGTAAAATATGACCGAATCCTCATCTTTATTAATTATTTTACTAAGCTCATATTTCAGCTTTTTATAATTAGCTTCAGAAAGCTCCCCTTCTAGCACAGAATTTTGCACCCAATATAGATATCTGCGGCATAGCTTAAGGACCTTTGCTACGCGGCTCTGATTTACATCATAAACTAGTATTATAAACATATTTCACCAATTTGATACAAACGGCTTATATTCCTTTTCACCCATAAGGTGCTTCTCTAATTTATATAATTCCATACGTATAATGCTTCTATAAGAAATCTGCCTTTTTAATTCGCGATGCGTAATTGTTGTCGAGAATCTTTTATCTAATTCACTTACAAAAGTTTTTTGCGCTTTTTCTTTCATCACTATACCATTCATTTGAGATTGAAAATCGTTAGAAGTGATCATGTTTTTTCCTATTAGCGTAAATATTACTCTATCCACTAATATGGGCTTAAAAATCTCTGCCACATCTAGGTTCAAAGTAAACCGCCGAAAGTTCGTGGTATGTAGATAACCTATCCTTGGGTCTAAATGCGTCTTGTATATTTCACTTAAGACAAGTGTATAGACTATAGAATTACCAAAGCTTATAAGCGTGTTTATCTTATTTTGTGGCGGCCTGCGCGTGCGCTGTTCGAAAGAAAACTCAGGCTTCGCAATTATTGCATCGAAGGCTTTGTAATACTGATCTCTTATGTTGCCCTCAATAGCCATAAGCTCATCTATGCCTGTACAATCATACGTTAAAGCATATAACTTGTCTATCTCATCTGATACGTCGCGCAGTGAATCCTTTCCGCGATTTATATAATAACGCAAAACACGCTGTATATTATCAGCAGCACCTTGCACAAAAAGTCTTGCTAATTTTATTCTTTTTTCAGCATTCATATAATGCTCGGCCTGCTTTAATATCATATAACCTGAATTTAGATGCTCTCTAGGGTAAAAGCTACCTGTATAATAGCCATGATGATTAAAGAAGTGTAATAAAACCTCTTTTTGTGATAAAAATTCAATAAACCGCTTATTGAAATCCACTTCGCCAAATATTAGTATTTCACTTATATCTTCAATCGGTATATATTTTGCTCCTGCTTCTGATTTAAAATAAACCGTATTGTCCCTACGTTCAAACTCACCACTTGAAAAAATATAAAATGATTTCTTCATCTTAACATCTCCTTATGCCCAGCACATCTCAGCATATGCACAATTAGTACACCAATGAATCCGAACAGGTTGAGGTGGCAATTCGGATTCCACAATATTAGCTATGTCCTTGCATGCACAATTTAGCTCTTCTTGTGCTTCTTCATCTAAATGTATTTCTATATTTTTTCGCTCCTCAGGAAACATCAAACGCCCTTCGGCTTCGATACCCAACTTTTTTAACTCTGACAAATAAAACAAAAGCTGCATTTTCGCGCTTTGAAGATATTTTGAGCTCTTTTTAACCTCACCTATTACCAAATCGCCATTTTCTTTTTCCAACAAATCTATTTTGATATTTCCTACCGCTATTTCTTTATCATCACGGCCATAACTGTGTTCATGCAAAAAGCGTCCCCACTCTATATTTTCATCATGTTCATCCGGTGTGATGTGTCGTGCCATAAGCCAAGTTTCTCTAGGGCAAATATAATAATACCAGATTAATGTACCATTTATGTTAACGCTTTCCACAAATAATCCATCCTCCATCCTAGCAAATAATTTATCAGGCTTTAAGCTAGCAAACTTTAACCGCCGCTTTTAACTGCAACCTTTGATTAGTACCATTTATATTCTAACACCAGGTAGACTAAAAACGGAACCATTTTGCCAAAGTTAATGAAATGCAAAACGAAGTTTCAATTCCTCATAGGTAGACTAAAAACCTATCAACACGGGAGAATTCCTCAACATCTATACCATCGTTTCAATTCCTCATAGGTAGACTAAAAACATATTTGTGTTTTAAATTGTTAAAAACACAAGTAGTGTTTCAATTCCTCATAGGTAGACTAAAAACCGGATGTTTCACACTGGAATAGATATATACCGTTTAGTTTCAATTCCTCATAGGTAGACTAAAAACTAGTCAGTTTGATAGCGATTATGAAGTTTGGGATAGTTTCAATTCCTCATAGGTAGACTAAAAACCGACGAGAGCCAGCGGATCAAAACGCCGGGGGCTAAAGTTTCAATTCCTCATAGGTAGACTAAAAACTTCAACACCCCCAACATACTGATCATAAAGCATTTGTTTCAATTCCTCATAGGTAGACTAAAAACCGGATACGGACCTGGTCCCGTTGTCTATCCACATAGGGTTTCAATTCCTCATAGGTAGACTAAAAACGCGAAATTTCCTGAAATATATGATACGACTGAATGGGAGTTTCAATTCCTCATAGGTAGACTAAAAACCTATGATTACTTTGATGAAAAACATGAACTTGAGCAGGAGTTTCAATTCCTCATAGGTAGACTAAAAACCGTTACGGAAGCTTCTCTTTCGAGATATGAAAACAACTGTTTCAATTCCTCATAGGTAGACTAAAAACAAGCAGAAAATAACATTCTGTCTTTATCTATTATGTGTTTCAATTCCTCATAGGTAGACTAAAAACTCTATCAACAAAAACTGAAACAGCAGACCGCGGCATGTTTCAATTCCTCATAGGTAGACTAAAAACGTAAAATGAACGATATAGAGGCGCAGCTAGGCACAGCGTTTCAATTCCTCATAGGTAGACTAAAAACCATCATTCATTACCGCCTTTCACTTTCCCATAAATAGGTTTCAATTCCTCATAGGTAGACTAAAAACTATAAATACCGCAATATTGAGCAGAATGGCGAAAAAGGTTTCAATTCCTCATAGGTAGACTAAAAACAATTTTTTATCTTGTTCAGTTGGTCATCGTCTATCAGTTTCAATTCCTCATAGGTAGACTAAAAACTCATTTCTTCCTCGTGCAATCCGGCCGTAGCATAATCGTTTCAATTCCTCATAGGTAGACTAAAAACGGGATAGTGGCAGCAGTAGCTGTGATAGTGCAGTTCTGTTTCAATTCCTCATAGGTAGACTAAAAACAAACCGGCATTAATAAACTGCAAAAGGTCTTGACCTGGTTTCAATTCCTCATAGGTAGACTA
>Ga0134095_1000464_pt1 | contig 39940 bp, 36 predicted proteins | sample 6_2taG_FD_94449 | JGI IMG/M metagenome (GOLD analysis project Ga0134095, IMG submission 94449) | Switchgrass degrading microbial communities from high solid loading bioreactors in New Hampshire, USA - 6_20_20_110_A2 metaG | ecosystem: Engineered > Bioreactor > Semi-continuous > Anaerobic >... | reverse complement strand
CAGGGAGGGTTCCCACATGTCAATTCCAACCACCATCCTGACGAAAATTTATAATCACGGGTGCGCCTGCTGACCGGCTGATCGCCTTTTCCGTTTTCTCTTTTCTCCTGCCCGTACGGGCAGTCCTGGCCTGAAAACCGGAAGAGCGTTCTGGGGGATTCAACCCGCTTCCTTATCCATCGCCAAACTCAGCGGTCACGTGCGCACCTGCCCCGTGACCGTTTCGATTTAACACCTCCCCACCCGCAGCGTTCGATATCCTGGACGGGTTGGGCTGCGTGTGCTGTTGCGGGGCACTGTATGACTGCTCCGGCTGACTCTGCGCCTGCAGGGGTCCCAGCCGGGGCTGATGAGGATGTTGGGGCAGTTCATGAACGACCCTTCCGGTCTGCGAATATCTTTCAAGTATTTCCTGCGCTACATGCATCCGTACCGCGGGCAGTTTGTGCTGCTGGCGCTGCTGCTCTCCGGCAGCATTGGCCTGCAGCTGCTCAACCCCCAGGTGATCCGCTACTTTCTGGACCGCGCCCGGGAGGGCAGCGGGCAGAAGGTGCTGCTGTCTGCCGCTACGCTGTACATCGGCTTCGCTGTGGTCCAGCGCATCCTGGCGCTCTGCGCCGGCCTGCTTTCATCCAGCCTGGGCTGGGGCGCGACGAACGACCTGCGCAAAGACCTGCTCCGCCACTGCCTGCGGCTGGACATGTCTTTCCACAAACAGCACACGCCGGGTGAGCTAATTGAACGCGTGGACGGAGATGTATCCACCCTGGCCAATTACTTTTCGCGCTTTGTCCTTCAGGTGGCCGGCAGCGCCCTGCTGGTCATCGGTATCCTGATCCTGCTGCTGCGAGAGGACCTGCGTCTGGGTATAGCGCTGAGCCTCTACTCGCTGCTGGTCGGGCTGATCTTGAGCCGGCTGCACCACCGGGCGGTGGCTCGCTGGGCAGACCTGCGTGAGGCGGAAGCGTGGCAGAACGGGTTCATCGAAGAGCGCATCTCCGGCGCGGAAGAGATCCGCGCCCTGGGGGCTGGACCGTATACCCTGCGCCGCCTGCAGGAACTGGCGCACATATACCTGCAGCGCATCCGGGCGGCTTTCCTGCTGGACAGTCTCATGGTCAACCTCACCCGGCTGCTGTTCGCCGGTGGGCATGCCTTCGGCCTGGCGCTGGGCATCGCCCTGTATACGCGCGGCGAGGCAACGCTGGGCGCCGCTTACCTGATCGTCTACTACACGGGCATGATCTCCGAGCCCCTGATCGATCTGCAGAAGCAGCTCCAGGACTTCCAGCTCTCCTCCGCCAGCCTGGGCCGCATCCACGCGCTGTTCAGCCTGCAGCCAGAGGCGAAAGACCCCGCAAATGAGAGAGAGGATCCTCTACCAGCTGCACTTACAGGCAGACAGCAGTCTGCGGCGGCGTCACAACCGCCGTATGCCCCGCCTGCAGTCGAGTTTCGCAGGGTATCCTTTCGTTACGAAACCGAGAACAGCCGCCCGCCTGTCCTCGAGAATGTCTCATTCTCGCTCGAACCGGGAAAGGTTCTGGGTGTGCTGGGACGCACCGGCAGCGGAAAGACCACCCTCACGCGCCTTCTCTTCCGCCTGTATGATCCCAGCGCCGGCGCGGTCATGCTGAACGGATTGGACCTCCGCTCCCTGCCCCTGGTCGATCTGCGCAGCCGCATCGGGCTGGTCACCCAGGATGTACAGATTTTCGGTGCTACCCTGCGCGAGAACCTGACCCTGTTCAACCCGACTCTGAGCGATGATGACCTGCTGCGCGCCCTGCACGAGGTGCGCCTGGATTCCTGGCTGGCCCGTCTGCCGGACGGTCTGGATACACGGCTGCAGGCCGGCGGATACGGCCTGTCTGTGGGCGAGGCACAGCTCGTCGCCTTTACCCGTGTGTTTCTGAAAAAGCCGGGACTGGTGATCCTGGATGAGGCTTCTTCTCATCTGGACCCGGTCACCGAGTCTCTGATGGAGGCAGCGGTAGACCGGCTGCTTCGCGAACGCACGGCGATCATCATCGCCCACCGCCTGCACACCGTGCAGCGCGCCGACGAGATCCTGATCCTGGAGAACGGGCGCGTGTTCGAATACGGGCCGCGCCTGGAGCTGGCCGCGGACCCGCAGAGCCGCTTCCACCACCTTTTGCAAACCGGGCTGGAAGAATGGCTGCAGCCGGGCGAACAGGCTGCAGTAGAGGAGATCCCTTATGTCTGATATTTCTACTGCAGAAGGAAAGGTTCGCCCGGCCGTCTCCACGCTGCGCTTCAACATGCAGCTGGTCGGGTATCAGCCGTTCGTCTTCCTGGTTCACAGCCTGTTCACACTGGTCGTGTTTGGGGTGGAGGTACTGCCGGGACTGATCGAAAAAGCAGTCTTCGATCGTCTGAGCGGTGAAACCGGCCCGGCGCTGTTCACTCCTTTCAGCCTCTGGGGGTTGATCGCTCTGTTTATCGGCGTGGCCGTCGCCCGGCTGTGCGCCGGCCTGGGCGCGGAGTGGTACGGCTGGACCTTCCGGGTTCTGGTCGCCGCGCTGCTGCGCAGCCGCCTGCTGGCCAGCATCCTGCGGCGGCCGTCCGACCAGCCGCTGCCCATCTCCTCCGGGGAGGCGGTCAACCGCTTTCGCGATGATGTGGGAGAGGTCTCAGATTTCCCCACCTGGCTGCCCGACCAGTTCGGCAAATGGGTGGCAGCCGCAATCGCGGTGGTGATCATGGCGCGCATCCATCTCGGGATCACCCTGCTCATCTTCGTGCCGCTGTTCGCCATCATGGGCCTTACCCGATTGGCCTGGGGCCGCATCATGGCCTACAGCCTGGCGACCAGCGAAGCGAACGATGTGGTGACGGGCTTCCTGGGTGAGACGTTCGATGCAGTGCAGGCGGTGAAGGTGGCCGGCGCGGAAGAGCATTTCGTGCGCCGCTTTGATACCCTCAGCGACCGGCGCCGGCGCATGGCACTGCGCGAGGAGCTGTTCCTGGGCCTGCTGTACTCCATTAACGACAGCGCAGTAACCTTCGGCACCGGCGTCATCCTGCTCTTCGCCGGCAGCGCGCTCACGTCCGGAAATTTCACCGTGGGAGATTTCGCCCTCTTTATCAGCTACCTGTGGCTCGTGGTACAGGTGCCTTCCGAGCTGGGCACTTTCTACGGCGACTACAAGGAACAGGAGGTCGCCATCGGCCGCCTGATGGAAATGGTCCACCCGGAACCGCCTGCAGCGCTGGTTGGGGACTATCCGGGGACGGAGCCACCGGAACCGGCTGCCCGGGAAGATGCGCCCTTCGAAAGCCTGGAAGTGCGCGGACTGAACTACCGCTATCCCGGTTCGGAGCGCGGCATCGAGAAGGTCAATCTCACCCTGCGCCGCGGCTCTTTCACGGTCATCACCGGACGCATCGGCAGCGGCAAGTCCACCCTGCTGCGTGTACTGCTCGGTCTGCTCCCCATGCAGCAGGGGGAAATTCGCTGGAACGGCGAACCGGTCAGCAGCCCAGAGTCCTTTTTGCGCCCGCCGCGCCTGGCCTACACGCCGCAGAGACCGCGCCTGTTCAGCGAATCGCTGCGCCGCAATATCCTGCTCGGCAGGGACCTAGAAGAAGAAAGGCTTCAAAACGCACTCCGCCGCAGCGTGCTGGAACCCGACATAGCCTCGCTGGAAAACGGCCTGGACACCCTGGTGGGACCGCGCGGGGTGCGCCTGTCTGGCGGGCAGGTACAGCGCGTCGCGGCAGCACGCATGCTGGTCCAGGACGCACAGGTTCTGGTGATCGACGATCTCTCCAGCGCCCTGGATGTGGAGACGGAGCGCATGCTCTGGGACGGGCTGCGGCCGCAGCAGTCCCTGGACAGCACACCTGCGGCAGAAGCAGGGCCGGCCGCCATTTTGGCCGTATCTCACCGCCGCATAGCGCTGCGCCGGGCAGACTGGATCATCGTTTTGAAGGAAGGGCGCATCGAAGCGGAAGGCAGGCTGGAGGATTTGCTGCAGAACAGCGCCGAGATGCGCACGCTGTGGCAGGGAGAGCCCGGTCCGCAGGTCGCCGGAAGGTGAAACCTGTCGTAAGTCTTTTCTGAAACGATCATGAGAACCAACAATTCCAGCAGGCGGCAGCCCGAAAAGCGGTGTTATACTAGCGAAAAGTAAGACTTTATCGGCTGACCAGTCAGGACACTGCCGGGTTTACCGTATGGATGATTATCATTTTTCACCGCTCCCGCACGAACGGGAGACTGAACCTGTTGCCACACCCCGGAGCGGCGCAGCGAAGAGTTTTCTGCGCGAGGTGCTCGAAACGGTGGTGCTGGCTGGGTTAATTTTCGCGCTGATTAATCTGGTGTCGGTCAGGGTTCAGGTTGAGTCGATCAGCATGCAGCCCACCCTGTACGCGGGCGAATTTGTGCTGGTGAATAAACTGGCCTACAAGTTCGGCGAACCACAGCGCGGCGATATCATCGTGTTCGAGCAGACCTTCGATCCTGAAGAGCCTTACATCAAACGCATCATCGGCCTGCCTGGGGATACGGTCGAGATCCGCGGCGGCAGGGTTTATGTCAATGGAAATCTCCTCCATGAACCGTATATCAAAGACTCGCCGCGCTATGAGGATTCCTGGGTAGTGCCCGAAGGGCAGCTCTTCGTCCTGGGAGATAACCGCAATAATTCTTCCGACTCACACATCTGGGGCTTTGTATCCCTCGATCAGGTGATCGGCCGCGCAGAAGCCGTCTACTGGCCGGTCTCTGAGTGGGAGCTGCTCAACCACCCCTACGCATCCGCTGCAGATGACGGGCAGTAACCCGGGCACAATCAAGCGTGAACGGTAAGAGGCTGTGATTTCAAGGCCGCGGGAGGGATCCGGCGGCTTTTTTCTCATCTGCGTTAAAATTAGGGGTCAGTCACGATAAAGGAGGCCTGTGATCGATATGAAAAGCTATGATTACGCTCACCGCCAGGGGGTAGAGGAGATCTCGTGGGAGCGTTTTGCTGAGCTCAGCGCCCTGCTGTCTGAGAAACTGGCCCAGGCGGGGGTGGAAGTCATCCTGGGGATCGCCCGCGCCGGCCTTTTCCCGGCTGCAGCCGCGGCGGCAGCGCTGCGCTGTGAGCTTTTCCCCGTGCGCGTGACGCGCCGCCTGAAAGACCGCGTCATCTATACGCACCCGGTCTGGAAGGTCGATGTGCCTGATGAAATTGCGGGTAAGGTGACTGCCGTGGTGGATGAGATCGCCGACAGCGGTGAAACCCTGGCCCTGGTTGCTGATCGGGCGCGCCAGCGCGGTGCCCGCCTGGTGCTCTCCGCCGCTCTCGTCACCCACTCCTGGGCGAAACCATTCCCTGAAGCTTACGCCCTCCAGACCGACGTGCTCGTCATTTTCCCCTGGGATCGCCAGGTCCTGATCGACGGCCGCTGGCAGCCGCACCCTGAGATCGTCGAAGCGCTCAGGCTGCAGGATCGCGGCACGCAGGGCGCACAGCCTTAACCTCGCTGTCAGCCTGCATGTGCAATCAACTACCCCGGTACTGCTGTCCGGACCTGTTGATTTTATCCTGATCATTTCACAGCCCCGGTTCTGGTCATTTGACCACCGTTGAAGAACGCGCATAAAAGGAGCACGAACCGTTATGAGTCCCAAATCACAGCGCCCCGACCAGAAACCGGATACACGCGGTGTGCGCAGGCTGCCCGAACACGAGATCATCGCCATATTGCGCGCTGCGGACGATACCCGTGGGGCCGGCGGGAAAGAGATGCTCATCAAAGTCCTGAAGGGCGCGGACGACAGGCAGATCCTCCACCGCGGGCTGAACGAAAATCCGCTGTACGGGTATTACGAAGAGCTCAGCGAGGAGGAGATTGAAAAACGGGTCAACTGGATGATCCAGCACGGTTTTCTGCTGCTCGCACCCGGATCCCGCGCACCCGTGCTGGATTTAACAGAAAAAGGCTGGGAGATCGAGAAGAAAACCTATGCGCAGGAGCTGCGCATGGAGTTCGATGAAATCCTCGAATCCGGCAAACAGCCTTATGATCTGAGCTATCTGGAGTCGGTTGATCCCGAGGTGCTCGAAAACCTGCTCGAGCTGCTGCGCAAATCCGGTAATCCGAAGTATATCCCCCTGCTGGAGGCCTGGCTGCCGTACCCACCGAAGCGCCTGCGCACCCGCATTTCCCAGGTGATCGCCGCGCTGGAAGCGAGTTCTTCCTGAAGGCCCTGCGGCCAACAATACCCGCCGTCTGCCAGACATGCGGGCACGGCTGCATTGCGTTCTAAGGATCGCTCGTAGTACAGACATCTGTCTCCACATGCTGCTGTTCCTTTCCATTGCCGTGCCCCTACGGTAGATTTGACATAATATTGCAATAAATTTACGGGCACGACAACCGGTGCAGTAGGACCGGCGATCAACCATGCAGCCGTCAATGCCCTGGTTCCATGCGGACCCACAGCCTTGCCACTAACCCTAGTCATAAAGAACGCTCGAACAAGTACGTGGTTCTTCGCATTACCAGCGCTAATTTGACAGTGCGATAATTCCGGCATATAACGCTGTCCTTCTCACTGTGCTGTCCCAAATTCGGGATACAATTGATACCATCTGTTACGGCTCCACCAACCTGCCTCCGCTGATGAGCCCATCCAATCCCTCCAGACCCAACCGGCGTTCCATGTGGCTCCAGGGGTATGACTACACCCAGCCCGGAGCTTACTTCGTTACTCTACTGACCTATCAACGGCTCCCTTTATTCGGAGAAATCAGAGACGGCAGTATGTACCTCAGCAAGATCGGACGGGCTGCCCTGAGCCAGTGGATGCGTCTGCCCCGGCGTTTTCCATCCCTTTTCCTGGGGGTATTTACCTTCATGCCCAATCACCTGCACAGAATCCTCATCTTTCAAGAGACTCGTGATCATCCACAACATCAGGAAAACCAGCCAGAACAGTTCGGTAAACCAGTTGCGGGATCACTGCCCACGATCATTCGATCCTATAAAGCATCCGTGACCCTGGCTCTCCAATGCCAGAATCAAGCGCCCCGGCATCCAGTCTGGCAAAGGAACTACTACGAGCATGTTGTACGCAGCGAAGTGGAATTAAAGAGGATCGAGGCGTATATTCTCAACAACCCGCATCTCAAGGGCAAGTGACCGTGTTCCTAACATGCCCCTGACCACAGGAAATCGTGCATGATCCGGATTGCTGTATGAATGCCAGGTTTCGTGGTTAGCTGTGAACGGTTACGGCTGCGCCGCGCTCCTCGTACCGCTCATGATACAGGAACCTGTTTCCAACTGTGCAGCGTTCATCTGCAGTTCCGTGGCCCTGCAGCCTCACATAATATTACACGCCTCACCTGTAGGGGCACGGCAACCGGTGCACGGGGACATTCGACCGGCCTGCCAGCCTGCCTTGCCCCTGTCCTTTGCAAATCCGCTGCCGTGCCCGCAGCCACATGTCAACAGGGACGCGCGGCCGTGCACTCATTCCTCAGCAAAATGTGCGGGCACGGCTGCGCTGCGTTCTAAGTATTACTCATAGTACAGACAACTGTCCCCACCCGCTGCTGTTCCTTTCCACTGCCGTGCCCCTACGGCAGATTCGACATAATATTGTGAAATTGTACGGGTATGGCTGCGCTCCCTGCCATTCACTATCCCGTCCATTCCCAGCAGCGCAGGTCCACATCCTGTCCCTGAACGACCACCGCACCGGCATACCCCGGCCCCAGCTGCAGGGCAAACATCGACCAGCGTCTGGCCTCCTGCGCGTCCGGACGGGTGACCAGCAGCGCGGCCGGTTTCCCGGGCTCCAGCGAGACTTCAAAACTGTCCAGGGGAATCGACAGCCCCTGCCCCACAGCCTTGATATATGCCTCCTTCCGCGTCCAGCAGTTGAAAAAAGCCTCCCTGTGCTGCTCCGGCGGCAGAGCCTGCAGGGCAGCCACCTCGGCCGGAGAGAAATAGCGCTCGGCGATATGCGCATCGATCAGCCCCGGGCGCAGGAACTCCACGTCCACACCCACTTCGCGGCCGCGCGCAAACGCGAGGAGCGCCACCTGCCCGGAGTGGGAAACGTTGAAGCGTACATCTCCCCCGTCCAGATACGGTTTCCCGTGCGCGTTGGTCTCGAAGCGCAGATCCTCCGCCCGCAGATTTAAGTAGCGCGCCAGCAGCAGGCGCAGGGCGCCGCGCGTCGACACGTAGCGAACCCGGTCTTTCTGAAAGTGAAAAAAACCGGCCCGCTCGCGTTCTTCAGGAGAGAGCACAGCATACAGATGCTCCGGCGCTTCGACCTCCAGGTCGAACTGCACTCGCCAGACATGAAGCTCGTCCTGATGTAATTCAGGCGGCTGCTCCGGTTTCTGCCAGTGGTGATATGGATTTGAAGCTGCGGTATCGATTTCTGCCGGGTTCACATCCTGTGACAGTTTCAACTCAGACGCAGTCATACATCTCCTCTTCGGTGTCCTCCCCGCATCAAAAACCTGCCCCTGTGAGAATCCATTCCCTAGAGGAATGAAAAGGGAATGCTGTTCTTAAAAATGAAACGGACAGTGGGATCGCAGCAGCTGGCATTCCATTTCCCTCCTCCTGCGCTCCGGGCAGTCTGCCGGTCAGAGACATACATTCCTGGCAATTGTATCCCAGCCGGCCGCTTTGTGAGACCCGTGAAAAAGCACACGCGGCCTGCCCGGCCGCTGATATAAGGAACGCAGACGACCGCGGTTTGTTACAGAACCGTTGACGCTGCGTTCCCAATCATCTACAATCAACCTGTGGATACTGCAGGCGAAACGCCCTTCTCACCCGAGAACTATTTCATCCACCGCTGGATCCCTTCACAGGATGGTCAGGGAGTGCTTCTGGTCCTGCACGGCACCGGAGGCGATGAAAACGATCTGATCCCCCTGGCGCGTGCGGTGGCGCCCGGAGCTGCGCTGCTCAGCCTGCGAGGCCGGGTTTCCGAAAACGGTATGCCGCGCTTTTTCCGCCGCCTGGCGGAAGGGGTCTTCGACGAACCAGACCTGCGCCGGCAGGCGGCGGATATGGCTGCGTTCCTGCGCCAGGCGGCACAGGTTTACGCTTTCTCGCCGGATTCACTCTACGCACTGGGCTACTCGAACGGCGCCAATATCGCTTCAGCCGTGATGCTGCTGCATCCGGGGGTCATCCACGGGGCGCTGCTCTTCCGCCCCATGGTTCCGCTTGAACTGGATTCTCTCCCCGATCTGTCCGGCACGCCGGTTTGGATGTCCTCCGGCCGCCGCGATCCCATCGTCCCGCTTCAAAACGCAGAGCGCCTGGCGCAGATGTTCAGGCAGGCAGGCGTGCAGGTCCGTCACCTCTGGCAGCCTGGAGGGCACGAGCTGGCCCCCGGCGAAATCCAGGCCGCCGCCGACTGGTGGAAAGAGAACCGGTAAAGATCCTGTTCGATGCTTCATCATCGCCTAACGCTCCAGCATATCACGTGGATCATCCGCCTGCGTTCTGTTGCTCTCGCTCACAACGACCTCCTCGTTGAGCATTCCCGCCAGTTTCCTTCCTGTTTTTCACAATCACAGGTCCTCATCACTCACTGCCGGACTCTGCCGGCGCGGCAGGAGGATGGTAAATGTTGAGCCCTCCCCCGGCGCGCTGACGGCGGTGATGCTCCCCTGGTGCCGTTCGGCAATTTTTCGGCACAGCGCCAGCCCGATTCCGCTGCCCTTGAAAGTGCCGCGCCCGTGCAGCCGCTCAAACGGCTGGAAGATGCGGTCCAGGTGGCGGAGATCAAACCCGACGCCGTTGTCCTGCACGTGAATGCGCACCATATCCCCGGTAATTCCCTCCGGGCCGTCTCCGCCGTCTGCAAAGATATGCACGCGCACGTCTTCACCCGGACGGTGGAATTTGATCGCATTGCTGATCAGGTTTTGCATCAACTGGCGCATCTGCAGGGGGTCCGCCTCCAGCGTGGGCAGCTGGTCGATCTGCACCTGCGCCCGGCTCTCGGCAATGCTGGTCTCCAGGTCAGAAAGCACCTCCTGCACCACCTGCCCCATGTCCACCTGTGTGAAGGGGTTGGCGCCCGTGTTCACGCGCGAATAATCCAGCAGGTCGTTAATCATCTTCTGCATGCGGATGACCGCGTCCTGCATACGCTCCAGGTAGCTGCAGCCCTGATCGCCCAGCTGGGTTCCATAATCATTCTGCAGCAGGCTGGCAAAGGCGCGAATCTTACGCAGCGGCTCCTGCAGGTCATGCGAGGCGATAAATGCGAAGTCCTGCAGGTCCTGATTGCTGCGTTCGAGCTGACTGGCGTAATCCTGCAGCGCCTGCTCGGCCTGTTTTCGCAGGGTGATATCCTCGTTCACCACGACAGCGCCGGTGATCTGCTGGTGGTCGTCATAAATGGGCACAACTGAGCTGAGGATGATGCGGCGGGAGCCGTCCAGGCTGGTGATTTCCACCTCCTCGTTCAGAATGGCGGCCCCATCCTGCATGCTGCGCATCGCGGCCCAATCTTCCGGAAGAATGCGCAGGTCAGAGAACTCCCTCCAGTCCAGGTCAGGCGCAAATAGATCCTTATCCGGGTAATCAGCGCCTGTCCAGATGCGGCGGCCGGCCGGGTTGCCGTACACCAGCTTTCCACGGGCGTCGCTCAGCCAGACACCCACTGGAAGGTTTTCCAGCACCGTGCGCAGCTGCCGCTCGCTGTTGCTCAACGCCGTCTCTGCCCGGCGGCGTACCTCCAGCTCGCGTTCCAGCTCCAGGTTCACCTGCGTCAGCGCGGTATTAACCTGCTCCAGCTTCACATTCGCCTCCTGCAGATCAGCCGTGCGCTCGCTCACCCGGATCTCGAGCTCATCTTTTGCCTTCTGCAGTTCGAACAGGGCCCGTTCGCGTTCTTCCTTGCGCTGGGCCAGGCGCTGGCGCATCGATCCGAAGGCGTCCGCCAGGCGCTGGATTTCGACAAAATCGGTATGCGGCAGCGGTGAATCGTGGATTCCGGCCCCAAGAGCGTTGGCTGCCTTACTCAGGGCATTCAGCGGCGCCGTCAGCCAGCCGGCAATCACTATTCCACTGAATGTGGTCAAACACAGGAAGATAGCCAGGATGAAAAACGCCAGATCGCGGCCGGCGCGCACACCGGCCAGCGCTTCGCTGGATGTAACTTCGACCACGACGCTCCACCCCAGCTCCGGAATGCGGCTGTAACTGACAAATAGACGCTGTGTCGGGCGGGGAAGGATGGTGGAGGCCGTCCGTTTCTCCCCGGACAGGAACTCCAGCAGGCCCGGCCGGTCTGAAAGGTCTACCGGAGCCGGTCCCAGCCCGGGGTAGTAAACCAGGATTCCGCTGTCGCTGACTAGGTAGGCTCCGGCTGGCCGTGTGCTGGTGATTTCCACAAAACGCCCCAGTTCTGCCACCGGCAGCCGCAGCGCGACCACGCCCAGGAATGCCCCCTCCTGGCTGAGGACCGGTTCCGCAAAGATCAGGGCTGTATCCTCGATGGCCGGATAATAGCGAATCACGCGTGACGACTGGCGTGTCTCCCTTACTTGATCGAAGAGGGGCGTTCCGGCGATCGAACCATCGATCTGTTCGACGCCGCTGCCGGCAACGAGCTGACCGCCCGGGCCATATATCGCCAGCGCGCTGACATGCGGGTACGAACGGGCGTACATCTGTAAGATTTCCAACCGTTCCTGCTGCCGCAGGTTCATTAAATCCGGCTGGCGGGCCAGGGTTTGCAGCGCGGCGCGGTGCAGCGCGACGAAATCGGATACTCCCCGGGCGATCACCAGCGCGTGGCTCTCCTGCCGCCCCATAACCTCCGCCGTGACCAGTCGTTCTTCCCGCTGGCTAACAAAACCGACCGTGATGATGAGCGGCAGCGCAGTGGCGGTGGCCAGAACCAGCGCCAGGCGCATATACAGCCGGTGCGGCGAATTGCGCTTGAAATACTCGATCAGGCGCGGCATCAGGATCAGCGCGGCGCCGGTTACCCAGTAAAAAGTGGTTGCGATCCACTGGCGTTCGTGGGAAGAAGCAGCAAGGGGAAAAATCAGGAAAACCACACCCAGCATCAGATGCGCCGCGTCGTTCACCCGGTGGATGCGCACCTGGCCGGTACTGCCCGCCATCCAGAGCTGGATCCCGACCAGGGTTATCCCGGCCGTCAGAAAAACAATCCCCGCTTCCAGTGTATAGTCCGACGGCGCGCTGAGGATCGAATCCAGTCCTGGAAAATAGTGCAGCCCCAGCATCAGCAGGCCGCTCAGCCCTGCACACAGACCGGCGGTGAGCGATAGGAAATCACCGCGCACATGCTTATACCCCTGTTTAACGGAGCGCGTAGATAGTGAGGCCAGTGTGATGCCCGCGGCCAGGGCCAGAAAATGCAGCGGGCTCATCCATGCCTCGGCACCGAAGTATCCGGCGGCGAGGCGCAGAAGCAGCAGTGCAGCAATCCAGTGCACCATCACAGCCACTCCTCGCGGCGGTTTGATCACCGCCAGGGAGAACAGGCTGATGCCGGTCAGCAGATAAAGTGCACCCCAGATTCCAGCGTTAACCGGTAAGGGAACTGGGTCCGGAAAATCGAGATGGTGGGGGACAATCAGCATCAATGTTCCAACCAGCGCGCAGTATGCCCCTGCCATCCACTGCAGGCTGCTCACACGAAATCTGTGCATGTGCTGCTCCTCATCTCACCTTCTGAGGCTGTGGGTGAGGAAAACGATCCAAGATAAGGGGCTGACCTGGAGTGGAAGTGTGCGTTTCCCCCAGTTATGAATTCGTCACAATTTGCGAATCCTATTATATCTCTTCGGCCGGCTGGCTGTCTACAACCCCGGCGGCCTGTCGCAAGGGCCGCAGAAAACACCCATCCGGGAACCTGAAAGCCTGCTCCAGCGTCTATTGCGCACTGTATTCACAAATTCGGACCTGTATGGTCCACGAAAGGATGACGAATGAACAGGCTGTTGAAATCGCTTACCCCTGTACTGCTGCTGGCCGTGCTGCTGCTTGCAGCCTGCACGACGGCTGCACCCGCTCCCACGAATACATCCGGCGTGGAAACGCCTTCTGTCGAACCCGAACCGGAAACCTCAGGTCTGACACCGGAAGATCTGTCCGAACTGCCTGCTGGGGAGGTGCTGGTCCAGATGGATTACGAACCGACCTTTTTCTTCCCCGAGACGCTCTATGAATTTGGGCGAGTTCCCCCGTTCACCCTGCTGGCCGGCGGCCGTGTGATCTACGTCGACGAGGGAGCTAATTTTGATGAACAGCACGTCATGGTGGCCCGGCTATCCCCGGAAGAAGCGCTCGACCTGCACAACCAGGTCCTGGAACTGGGCTTTGACCGCCTGGAGAGCTACACGGAATTCTGCCGGCCCGCCAGTGGAGAAAACCAGGAATGTGTGATGGACGCATCCTACACCATTCTGCGTGTGCTGCAGCCTTCGGGAGACCTGCGTGAGGTAAAAATCTACGCCAGCTTCGCCGATGATCTCCAGGCGCTGGAATCCATCCGCACGCTGCTGGCGGAGTACAGCCATCCGGAAGCCGTGCTCTTCGTGCCCGAGCAGGCGGCACTCTTCATCGAAGCACAGCCGGAACGCCCCGATATGGAACTGCTCGAATGGCCCCTGGACCCGGCCTACCTGGTGAACCCGACCAGCGACCAGCCGATGTGGGCTGTGGTGCTGGAAGGCGAGCCGCTGGAGCAGTACATGCAGGCAGTTGAGCGCAACAACGGCAGCAGCTACTTCGAACACGAGGGCAAATACTACCGGGGATACTTTGTCCCCTGGATGCCCGGCGCAGATTTCAGCGCGCAGCTTCAGGCCGAGTTCCCCACACCGGAACTGTAACCAACCGTCCGGATAAACCCGGTGCCGGCGTGAAGGATAAAACAGTCCCCTTCCCTCTCACCGGCAGCCACAGCAGCGCCATCCGCGCAAAAACGGGTGGCGCTGTGTGCTTTAATCCCCGCCGGGATACCGCAGCATGCACCGCAGCTGCAGTATTCGATCCTGGCGGGCTGCTCACCGCCTCATTACTGCACCAGCATCCACCACTCCATGAACTCCGTGCAGCGTCCCTGCGAGTCCAGCCGCACGGTCCACAGGTTGCTGTATTCACGCCCCTGGCGCACGTAATTCGTGCGGCCTTTGACGACCCCCAGACCATCGCAGGCTGAGAGCACTTCGTATTCGAATTCCCAGCTTCCGGGATCGTCCTTGCGTCCCAGCCAGCCTTCCACGATTCCCTGGCGAGAGCGCCAGGGCGACCGGAACGGCGCGGTGTAGTAAAGCGCATCCTCGCTGAACAGATCGCCGATCTCCTGCGGGTCGTTGCTGGCCCAGGCCCGCATGTATCTTTCTACCCAATCGACTACAGCCTGTTGATCCATATGACCACCCCTGTTTTTTGATAAATGCCCCCTGGCTTCCATTGTACTCCTTATCCCATCCGCATCAGAAGGGCAGGTTAACGTCCTGCCCCCAATTGTTATCTGTCAATTCCTGCATCAGAGTGGAGATGGCCGCGCCAGGCATCCATAAACGGTATGCGAAACATGCTCTACAGGACAGCAGGTGTCTTCGCCTGGAAGGGCATGCATCTGTGCATATCATCGTGCTCCCTGGGTTTTCCTGCAAGTTAATTTGCTGTAAAGGCACGGCGCTGCGGCGAGAACCGGCATACTTCTCCAGTTACCAGCCCAGGGAGCATGTCTGCTGCCCTATGCGCGCCGTGCCCATTGACGTATGGAGGACAGCCTCGCAGGAAAAGCAGATGTTACTCGCATTACAAACCTGCGCCTGAGAGGTCCCTTCTGCCGGCAGAAGAAATTCGGACAAAAAATACTGCTATTGACTTTTTGACGTATATCGAATATTATTTAGACTAATCTAAATTTGAAGGTGTGACGGAGGCGACAACGATGAGAAGTGTTTACGGTACGATCCCGCTTATGATCCTCGCAGCCCTGCTGCTGGGCGCCTGCGCATCGAATGCGGCCCAGTCCGCCTCCGGTGACCTGGCGGAAAGACAGATAAATATCGTTGCCACCACCAGCCTGATCGGTGATCTGGTCAGCCGGGTGGGCGGCGAGCGTGTGCAGGTGAATGCCCTGATGGGGCCGGGGATTGACCCCCATCTCTATAAAGCCAGCGCCGGCGATGTGCGCCTGATGGAACAGGCCGATGTGATCTTTTACAACGGCCTGCATCTGGAAGCCGCCATGGCCGGGGTGCTGGAGCGCATGAGCGACCGGCGCCGGATCGTTGCCGTCACCGACGGTATCGACCGTGATCTGCTGATTGCACCCCCGGAGTTTGCCGGCGCTTATGACCCGCACGTCTGGTTCGACGTCACGCTCTGGTCGCAGGCAGTGGAAACCGTGCGCGACGCGCTGGTCGAGCTGGACCCTTCCAGCGCAGCGCTGTACGAGCAGAACGCGGCCGCTTACCTGAAAGAACTGGAGGACCTGCACGCCTATGTGCTGGCACAGGCCGAATCCGTGCCGGCGGAGCGCCGGGTGCTGGTCACCGCCCACGACGCGTTCAATTACTTCGGCCGCGCCTACGGGTTCGAGGTGCGCGGCCTGCAGGGCATCAGCACGGCATCCGAAGCCAGCACAGCCGACGTACAGAACCTGGCCGAATTTATCGTCGCGAGGCGCATCCCGGCCATCTTTATTGAGTCCTCCATCCCGCGGCGCAATGTGGAAGCCGTGCAGGCCGCCGTGGAAGCGCGCGGCTATAACCTGCAGATCGGCGGTGAGCTGTACTCGGACGCTCTGGGCGATCCCGGATCAGAGGCCGGCACGTACAGCGGTATGCTGCGCCATAATGTGGACACAATCGTGGGCGCCCTCCTGGGCGAATAGGCGGTGATGGTATTGAAATCGCGGCCCGGTAACGCAGAATACATCAAATTAGCAGTAAGGGAGGTGTGCAGTGCAGGTGAAACCAACGACAGCTGTCGAAGTGAATGATCTGACCGTTGCTTACCGTGATCAGGCGGTACTGTGGGACGTGGACCTGACCATTCCGGAAGGCTCGCTGACAGCCATTGTCGGGCCCAACGGTGCCGGTAAGAGCACCCTGCTCAAAACGATCCTGGGCCTGTTGAAACCGGCCGCCGGACATGTGCTTATCTACGGGAAACCTTATACCCAGCAGAGGCGCCTGGTGGGTTATGTCCCCCAGCGCGGCAGCGTGGACTGGGACTTTCCCACCACGGTCGAAGATGTGGTCATGATGGGCCTGTACGGCCGGCTGGGATGGATCCGCCGGCCCGGACGGCGGGAACGCAAGCTGGCCCTGAAGGCGCTGGAAAAGGTAGGGATGCTGGAATACGCCGGCCGGCAGATCAGCCAGCTGTCCGGCGGGCAGCAGCAGCGCGTCTTCCTGGCCCGGGCGCTGGCCCAGGACGCGCGCATCTACTTCATGGATGAACCCTTCCAGGGAGTGGATGCCACCACTGAACGGGCGATCGTAGCCCTGCTACACGGACTGCGCCAGTCGGGCAAGACGGTGGTGGTCGTGCACCACGACCTGCAGACCGTGCCCGAGTATTTCGACCGGGTCACCCTGCTCAACGTGCAGTGCATTGCCAGTGGGCCGGTGGCAGAGGTCTTCAACGAGGAAAATCTGCGCCGCACCTACGGCGGGCGCATCGCCTTCTTCCACCAGCCGGGCTTCAGCGCCAACGGCAAGGGCGGTGAGCTGCCCGTCCCGGCCGGAGTTCCGGCGGTTCCCGCAGCCGCTGGGGAAAACGGGAGGAACGGGCGGTGAACGTCTCCAGTCTGATCACCATGCTGTTTACCGACTATACCCTGCGCACCGTCGCCCTTGGCGCCGCCGTGCTGGGGATCGTCAGCGGTGCGCTGGGGTCTTTTGCGCTGCTGCGCCGGCAGAGCCTGCTGGGCGATGCCATTTCGCACGCCGCCCTGCCCGGCGTGGTCCTGGCCTTTCTGCTCACCCGCAGCAAGGCCCCGCTGGTGCTGGTGGCCGGCGCCATGATCGCCGGCTGGCTGGCGACGCTGCTGTTCATGGCGATCATCCGCAGTACACGAATTAAAGAAGACTCGGCGCTGGCGTTCGTGCTCTCCACGTTCTTCGGTCTGGGCCTGGCCCTGCTCACCTTCACCCAGCGCCTGCCGGATTCCCGCCAGGCCGGGCTGGAGCACTTCCTCTTCGGTCAGGCAGCCGCCCTGATGGTCGAAGATGTGCTCACCATGTCCCTGCTTGGCGGGCTGGCCCTGATCCTGCTGGGGGTGTTCTGGAAAGAGTTCAAGCTGCTCAGCTTCGATCGTGACTTTGGCGCCAGCCTGGGCTTTCCCATGGCCGCGCTGGACGTGCTGCTCACTACCCTGCTGGTCACTGCCATCGTCATCGGCCTGCAGGCGGTGGGGGTGGTGTTGATGAGCGCCCTGATCATCGCCCCGGCCGCCGCTGCCCGCCAGTGGACCGACCGTCTGGGTGTGATGACAGCGCTCTCGGCGCTGTTCGGAGCGCTTTCCGGCTTGAGCGGCGCGCTGATCAGCAGCCTGGTCCCGGGGTTCTCCACCGGCCCGACGGTGGTCCTGTGCGCCAGCGCGCTGGTGCTGTTCTCACTGCTTCTGGCGCCCAACCGCGGCCTGATCTGGAACGGGCTGCGGCAGCGGCGCAGCCGGCTTAAGCTGCAGGCACCGGAGAGCAGCGTGCTGAAAATCAGCACAGGTCTGCCGGGTCCGGCAGGCGGCGAGGCGCAGGGAGGTGGTTATGAGCATCTTTGATATCGAGATCGTGCTCATCGCCGTGGTCACCGCGGCGGCCTGCGCACTGCCCGGCGTCTTCCTGGTGCTGCGCCGCAACGCCATGATCAGCGATGCCATCAGCCACACCGTGCTGCTGGGAATCGTCCTGGGGTTCTTCCTGGTACAGGACCTCTCCTCCCCCTGGCTGATCATCGGGGCCGCAGCCACCGGGGTGCTGACCGTCAGCCTGACATCCCTGCTCGAGCGCACGCGCCTGGTCAAAGAAGACGCCGCCACCGGGCTGGTCTTCCCGGCGCTGTTCAGCATCGCTGTGATCCTGATCACCCGCTATGCTGGAAACGTTCATCTGGACACGGACGCCGTGCTGGTGGGCGAGATCGCTTTCGCCCCCTTCGACCGCTTCATCCTGGGCGGGCTGGATCTGGGCCCGCGCGGCCTGTGGGTGATGGGCGTCATTCTGCTGGTCAACCTGGCGTTTATCACGCTCTTCTATAAGGAACTGAAGATCTCCACCTTCGATGCCGGGCTGGCTGCTGCACTGGGTTTCGCCCCCGGGCTGATCCACTACGCCCTGATGGCGCTGGTCTCGATCACGGTGGTGGGCGCCTTCGACATCGTCGGCTCCATTCTGGTCGTCGCCCTGATGGTCGCGCCGGCGATCACCGCCTACCTGCTGACCGACCGCCTGGCGGTGATGCTTGCGCTGAGCGTCGCCATCGGCGCGCTGAGCGCCCTGCTGGGCTATGCGCTGGCAGTCCTGCTGGATGCCTCCATCGCCGGCAGCATGGCGGCTGCCGCCGGCATCCTCTTCGGTCTGGTGCTGCTCTTTGCCCCCGAACGCGGCCTGCTGGCCGCCGCCCGGCGGCGCAGACTCCAGCGCTGGGAGTTCGCCCAGACCATGCTGGCCATCCACCTGATGAACCATGAGGACAGTCCGCAGGGAGATGTGGAGAACCGCGTCGATCACCTGCACGAGCACCTGCGCTGGGATCCCGATTTCACCGAACGTGTGCTGCAGCGTGCGGAGAACCACGCGTGGGTCGCGCGCCGGCCGTCCGGCCGCCTGGAGCTGACCGAAGAAGGCCGCCGTCATGCAAAGAAGGTGGTGACAACCTGATGGCCGCGAGCCCTGAAGCGCCCGGATCAGCCCCGGATCCCCGTGAAGCCAGACGACTGCTGCGCGGCCAGCACCGCATAATCCGGAACAGCGCATCTCTGCTCAGTGAACGCCTGGGGATGGCAGCCGCTCTGAAGGTGATCGCGGCGCTTTGAGGCGGACGGCGCATGCGCCGTCCGCCTCAAAGCGCAATGACCATCCGGGTGATTTTGTATTTGAGGTGGGCGAAGGGGATGGAAAAAACGACGAATGGGGAATTTACGATCTGGAATGCAGGGTGGAAAAGTTTTTTACAGAGCAGTGAGCGGAATATTATACCCCCTATATGTGCCAAATTGACGGGAACCTCTTCCCGGCCATGGGGATCGACCTGCAGCGCAGCGGGACCACCGGCACAGGCTGCGCGCACTGCGGTTTCCCTTTCCGGCGCAATTATGGCCGCCCCCCGTTAATTCACCTGCCGCGCCGGTCATTTCCGGATGACGGCTTATTCGGTCTCCGTCTGAACGTAAATCTCACGCGAGACGGCGGGCCCGAGGACCACGTCTTCGGGCTGCCCGTCCACCTGCAGGCGCAGGTTCTCGTCGAACGGTGAATATTCCAGCACCCGCAGATGGGTGTTGGGTAAAATCCCCAGACCGGCCAGATAACGCAGCAGTTCGGGATCGCGATCGCTGACGCGCTCCACACGGGCCTGCTGCCCGGCGCGCAGCTCGTAAAGCGGCTGGGCAGCCGAGCGCGGCATCTGTAAATCGCGTGATGGAATGGGATCGCCGTGCGGGTCGTGGCGAGGATCTCCCAGGGCGGTTGCGATGCGCTCGGCAAACTGGTCGGAGATCACATGCTCCAGGCGGTCCGCTTCAGCGTGGACCTCGTCCCACTCGTAGCCCAGGATCTGGTGCAGGAACACTTCCAGCAGGCGGTGAAAGCGCAGGATCTCCAGGGCAACGCGCTCGCCGTCGGCGGTCAGCACCACGCCGTGATGCTTGCGGTACTCCAGCAGCGGTGGCTGGGTCGCCGCCAGTTTCTTGATCATGCTGGTCACCGAGGCCGGCGTCACCCCCATGCGCTCTGCAATCTCGTTTGTGCCCGCCCGTCCGGTCCGGCGGGTCAGCTCGTAGATGACCTTGAGATAGTCTTCAATGGTGTGTGAGAGCTCGTTACGCATCGATACTCCAGGGGGACAGCATCAGATATCCAGTCACCTTCATTATACTCAGTTCCGGACCGTGACAGATGCCTCCGGTGGGAACTGTTTTGAACTGAATATGGAGCAGCTACGGGGGTTCAGGGAAGCGGCAGCACCGAGAGGGGATCGATAAATCCGCCGGGCACGCGCACCTCAAAGTGCAGGTGCGGCCCATAGGTGTTGCCGGTCTCACCCGAGAGGCCGATCAGTTTCTCCTGTTCAACCGCCTGCCCGCAGGAAACGCTGACCTGGCTCAGGTGCGCGTACAGGGTCTGGTAGCCGTTGCCGTGATCGATCAGCACCACGTTGCCGTAGCCCTCTGCCGACCAGCCGGCGAACAGGACGACACCGGCATCGGCCGCCACGACGCGGCTCCCCAGGGGCGCCCCCAGGTCGATCCCCGGATGGCGTTCGTGGAAATCATCGCCCACCAGGGTCTGGTGGCGAGTCGGCCAGATGAACTGGCCCGTGGCCGGCGGAAACTCGCTGATCCCGGCGCAGGTCGGGTTGGCGGAGGTAATATCGCGCCCGTTCGGCCGCCTCGGGATTTCCGGTGTGGGAACACTCAACGCAGAGGAGCCGTTTTGCCCGGCAGCCTCGTCTTCAGAGGGCTGCGATGGGAAGACGCCCTCCAGGCTTTCGATCAGCGGTTGTTCTTCAGGGGCTGCGGTAGGCATCGAAGTGGGCGGCGGCTGCGGCGTGGGCACGACCTCCTCCACCGGCTCTCCAGCCCGGCGCAGCGCGGCCTCCGCCACACGCGCAAAGGCCGGCGCCGCCGCAGAAAACCCGGAGCCGCCGTTTTCGATGATCACCGCGACCACCACAGAGCGGTCCCCCTCTTCGGCAAAACCGATGAACCAGGCATGGGGCGCCTGATCGCCGCCCAGCTGCGCGGTGCCTGTCTTGCCGCCAACCACCGCGCCCGGGATCAGCGCCCGACTTCCGGATCCGCTCCTCACGGTGGTGATCATCATCTCACGCACCAGGCGCGCGGTTTCGGGCCGCATCACATCCCGAACCATGCGCCGGTTGGGCAGGCTGTCGTTCTCCCGGCCCTGCGGCGAGCGCACAGAGTGCACCAGGTAAGGGAGGGGCATATCACCGTCGTTCAAAACCGGCAGCACAACCATGGCCATGTTCAGCGGCGAGGTAAGCAGTTCTCCCTGCCCGATGGCCGTGGCAGCGCGCAGCAGGTTGTTCTCCACCAGGCTCTGGGGGTCGTGGGCGATCTGCGAGGGGACGTATTCGATCTCGAGAGAGAAGTCGATTTCGCCCGGCGCCCCAAACCCCAGCCGGCGGGCGTATTCCAGCAGCGTGGCCGCGCCCATCTCATCCCCCATGCGGGCAAAGGCGGCGTTGGCCGATCTGGCGTACGACATCTCCAGGTTGAGGCGCGATTCGCTGTGATTGGGGTCGGGGATGATCCCTCCGTCGACCTCATAGACATAGTACGAACCGCCGGGTCCGCGGCGCGGCCGTCCGAAATCGAAGACCGTCTCCGGGCTGACCAGCCCGGAATCCAGGGCAGCGATCAGCGTAACCGTCTTCCAGGTGGAGCCGGGGGTGTACTGCGCCTGCGTGGCCCGGTTAAGGAACGGGCTCTGACAGCCGGCGTCCAGCTCGCAGCCTTCCAGCAGACTGGCCACATAGCTTTCTTCCAGGACGCGGTTGGGGTCGAAGCGCGGCGCGCTGGTCATGGCGAGCACCGCGCCGGTGCGCCCGTCCAGGGCCACAATGGCACCGGCCCGCCCGCCCAGCGCCTGCTCGGCAGCGCGCTGCACAGCGCTGTCAATTGTCAGGATCAGGTCACTGCCGGTGATTGGCTTTTTCAACATCTGCTCGATCTGTGCATCCGGTCGAGTAAGCCCCAGCAGCGTGCCGTTATAGCTCAACTCCAGGCCGGTTACCCCTGTGCGCATCCCCGAGACGTAGCCAATCACATGCGCCAGAGATGGCTCCGTGTAGAAGCGCATGCGCTGGCCGTCCGCGTCCAGGCGTTCCTGCGCCAGCAGCCTGCCGGAGCGGTCGAAGATCGAGCCGCGCGTGATGGTCTCCATGCGGTTGATTGTGCGCTGGATAACCGGCTGGGGCAGATTTCCCTGGTCCTGGCCGGCGGCCACGCCGTTCAGAAACTCGAAGGCCCGGCGCCAGTCATCCTCAGAGCGGCGGGTGGTGGCCGGCAAATCCAGTTGAAATGCCACCGGCTGCAGATCCCGGGCGCGCAGCATCTGCCAGTACACGATGCGCAGCGAGACCAGCACCAGCAAAATCCCCAGCAGCCGGGAGATGTACAGCGCGCGCCGCTCCAGGGTCATGTGCGGTAGCCCTCCATGCGGCGCACAATGGCCAGAGCGATTCCGATTTCAACCAGGTTGACCAGCAGCGCAGTGCCCCCCAGGCTGACGAAGGGGATGGTGACCCCGGTCATCGGGATCAGGTTCAGCGTTCCGCCAGCCATCACAAACACCTGGGTAAAAAAGTGCACCCCGATGCCCACCAGCAGCAGGCGCTCGAACACCTGCCCGGGAGGCAGCAGGAAGACGATGCGGAAGATGCGCATCAACAGTACAGCGAACAGGGCCAGCAGCGCCAGCCCGGTGGCGGCGCCCATTTCTTCGATGATGGCAGCCAGGATGAAATCCGAGTGCGCCAGGGGGATGTACCCGGGGGTGCCGAACCCAAGCCCGGTCCCGGTTATCCCGCCGGCGATCACGGCGTACACTGCCTGCTGGATCTGGTAACCGGGCCCTTCGGCAATGGTGATGCCCGTGGGCTGCCCGTTCACCAGGATCATGTCTGTGCTCCAGGGGTCTCGAAAGGCCAGGAAGCGGTACTGGATCACGGCCGGCACCTCCCAGGTGAACGCCAGCACGACGCCCACCAGCGCCGCCAGGGCCAACCCGATGGCCGCAATGGTGAAGAACAGGCGCGTCTCGAAGCCGGTGTAGAGCATGGCAATGAAAATGGCCCCCAGGATCAGCACCGCGCCGTAATCCGACATAGGCACCAGGGCCAGCGTGGCCAGCGTCACCACCAGCACGCCCGGCACAAAGTACTGCAGTGCCGGCAGGCGCATCCAGATCAGCAGCGTGTGAGCGCGCGCCTCGGCGGCGCGCCCCTCGCGCTCGATATACCAGGCCAGGAAAATGATCAGGGCCAGCTTGATCAGTTCCGTGGTCTGGATGGACGGCAGCGGGCCAATCTTGAGCGCCAGGCGGGCACCTGTCTCGTCCACCACGCCAAACAGGGCGGTCAGGAGGGGCAGCAGCAGGCCGGCGATCCCGGCCGGCACGGCCAGGCGGCGGATGGTCTCAATCAACTGCGGACGGGCGACCAGCACTCCGGCAATCACCAGACCGGGGATAAAGCCGCGCGTCATCTGCTGCCACACGCCGGCTTCGCCGCGCAACCGGTAGATCATCATCAGTCCGATTACGAACAGCAGGCTGACGACTGGCCAGATGACCTGCTCGGAACGCAGGCCCGTCAGCCGCAGGAAGATATGGAAAACCAGCAGCAGCCCGCCGGACAGAAGCGGCTGCAGCAGCACCTGCGGGAGCACCGCGCCCGGGTCCAACCCCTGGCGGAGCTGCCCCGCAGCAGCCGCCGAGACAAACCCGAGCAGCACGACCGCCGCGATGGCCACCAGCGCCAGGGCCTCGACCGGCCGAGAAGCAGTTCTACGCACGCGCCCCTGCCCCACTATTCCACCAGTTCAAATGTCATATCCCCGAGAGAGATCACCGCCCCACGCTCCAGCCGCTGGGGCTGGTGAGGCGTAATGGCCTGACGGTTGACATAGGTCCCGTTCCGGCTGCCCAGGTCCTCCAGCCACCATGCCGCGCCATCCCAGTACAGGCGGGCGTGACGGCGTGAAACGAAGCGGTCGGCAAACACCAGGTCGTTATCGGGAGCAGATCCCAGGATATTGTCTGCCTGTAAAGTGATCACGCCGCCCGGGCGGAGGTTCGGGTCGCTGCCCGGATGCACCACGCGCAGCCGGCTTTTCAAAGCCCGCGAAGGCGGCGCCGGCTGCTCCACGCGCAGCGTCATCTCGCGATGCACGCCGGTGAGCAGCAGCATCAGGACGAAATAGATCAATGCCAGGATGATCCATTTAAAAGCGAAGAGCAGGGCGTTCCAGTCCATCAGCCGCTTTCGCTCCGGGCTTTCCAGAAGTAAAACGCCGCCACACCCGGCGCGTCGGGCTGGGGCTGCAGGGGGTCGACCGTAGCCAGGATCAGCAGGTCGCCGTCTTCCAGGACTTTCCCCTGCGGGGGCACCCGCTGGTAGTTTACGAATGTGCCGTTCAGGGAGGGTTTCCCGGCCGGTGAACCGTCATAGATCACACAGCGCCGACCGTCACAGCGAATAAAGGCATGTTTGCCGCTCACCAGCCGGCGTTCGCGGATGAGCGGATCGTCGAGCGTGATATCACAGGACGCATCCCGTCCGATCGTGGTCTCGCCGGGATACAGCTTCCAGCGTTGGTTTGTGGAGCGCATCGTCAGGAAGGCGACCGGCGCCGGCTGGCGGGAGACGACCACAGGGCCGGCCGCAGGTTTTGACTGTGGGGGCTGCACCGGCCGCTCGGCGTGGACCTGGGCCAGCACCCGCGCCTGGTTATCCTTCAACCCCGGCGCCGGACGGATTTCAATCTGCACCGGTCCGCCGAAGAGGTATTCCCTTTTCCCCTGCCGGCTGTTGGCGGTTTCAAGCTCCTCCACAAGCTGGGCGCGCCACTGCTCCAGCAGGCGCTTTCCCAGCGGCCGGTAGTTGCGGTTGAAGTTGTCCTCGCTCAATTCAACAATAAAACGATTGGGGACAACACGCTGGTAATTGGCGTCTTCGAGATGATTCTGGCGGTCCATCATCACACCGCACAGTCCGCGGCCCACTTCGGCAGGCCGGATGGTCCCGCTGCTCCACGGTATGCGCGGTTTGAGCATATGCGTTCGCCAGCGAGAATCGGTGTTCCCCTCCAAATCTTCTCTTTCCTTCCCAGTTCAACTATTCGCCTGGCAAATTACAACCCGGCTTTCACAGAATGCCCCTCTGATAAAAATTATACCTGCTGCGCAGGTTCATGTGTTTTTCCTGTTTGCGGAAGATAATTACAGCTCATCGAAGAGGCGTAAGCCCAGCGCGCACCCGCTTTATTTAACACGGACTGCAGTACTCAGATACACTCGCCGGTGGAGTTTACCGGATTAAGCGCGTAACAATTCAAGCGGTCGCATATGGTTCCGCGCTCATCAGCTCCTGGGATCCGCATCATCCGCCTTCTGTCCTGGGGCGAAAGTCTCATTGATCCAGCGCCGGAAGTCCTCCACACGGTGGAACACATGCAGCGGGGCGGTGCCATTCCCCTGATTAACCGTGGCTGTCTGTGCCCAGGCCGCACCGATCGCCTGCATACCGGCTTTCGCGGCGGCGCGCATATCGCCGGCGGTGTCGCCCACGTAGACGGCTTCGTGCGGCTCCAGACCCAATCGATCCAGCGCGCGCCGCAGCGAGCGAGGTTTGTCCGGCCCATCGTCGAAGCCGGCTTCGAGCACATCCAGATACGGCTCCAGCCCGAGCATGCGCACCGTGATCTCCGCCCCGCGCCGGCCTTTTCCGGTCACCGCCGCCAGCGGGATCCCCCACTTCCTCAGGTCCTGCAGGATCTCCAGGATGCCCGGGAAAGGCCCGGTAACCTGGCGGTGCAGGTCCTCGAAAATTTCAAAGAAGCATTCAATCGCTTCGGGGAGGTTCTCTGAGACAAATTGAGCGATGATGCCTTCTTCCGACAAACCAAAGTAACTGGTGATCTCCTCAGCCGTGAAGCGCCGCCCCACGATGCGTTCGAGGGCGACCTGAAAGGATTCAACGCACATCGGCAGGGTGTCCGCCAGCGTGCCGTCGATATCAAAAATGATACCTTTGATTACCAATCGATACCTCCAGAAACGTGGATTATCCGTTCATCATACTGCCGGCCGGCGCTGCGGCCTGTTCCTCAGCCCGGCGCACAGCATTCTGCAGCAGGATAAAAGCCAGCAGGATGATCACCGGGACCACGGCGTAGGCTCGCCGGATCCCGGTCCAGTCGGCCAGCCCACCGAGCAGCAGGGGCAGCACCAGCACTGCGAACCCGGATGCCAGCGTGCAGCGGGCACTGGCGCTGGCTGTTTGCTCGCCGGCGGCCCGGATTGCCAGCGATACCACCAGCGGATAGAGGTTGGCGACCCCTAAGCCGATCAGCAGCAGGCCGGCCAGTGCCAGCACCGGCAGCGCAGTGGCCCAGAAAAGCCCAAATCCCAGGGCGCACAGCGCCAGTGAATACACAATGAGTTCACGAGCTGGCCGCAAACGCACCAGGCCGCTGCCCAAAATACGCCCGAGGGCCATGGCGCCCAGGAAGAGCGTCATGCTGAGGGCCGCATCGGCGCGCTTCAGTCCGGCGGCCTGCTCCAGGTAGTCCGCCCCCCAGTACGACATGCAGCATTCGATTGCCACTACCATCAGCACCAGCGCCCAGAAGGCCCAGAAAACACGCGGCAGCCGGCCGCTGTTCTGCTCCGGTGCTGCGGCGGCACCTCCTTCACCGGCAGCCGCTTGCCGCTCCGGAGCCAGCCGGACGTCTCTGCGAAAAACCAGAAGCATCAGAGCCAGGAATGCGACCGGCAGGAGCAGAGAGCTGCGCCAGCCGAGCGCCGTGCGGCCAAGGGCGCCAACCGCTGCCGGGGCAGCCATACCCGCCAGTGCTCCTGTCACATTGGCCTCGGTCAGCGCTATGGAAAGATTGTCTCCGTGGCGGCCGGCCAGCAGTGCGGGGACGACGGACACCATCAGCGAACCCAGCGTCCCCATCAGCCAGGCAGCGCCCACCGTCACCGGCAGCCTGTGCCCGATCATGAGGACCAGCGTTCCAACCCCCATACCCAGCGCGCCGGTCCACAGCACCTGGCGGCTGCCCATCAGACGCACAAAGCGGTCGCCCAGCAGCCCCATCAGGATCATTCCGGTTGCAAAGGCGCTGAAGTGCAGGCCGGCCTGCGTATACGTGATGTTCAGCTCAGCCCGCAAAAACGGCGTCAGCGGGCCGAGCACGTTCATCAGGAAAGAGAAAAAACCTACAAACAGGTATACCTGCCAGGTCAGGCTGTCGCGTTCAAAGCGGTTTTGATTATCGTTATGTACACTGCGCTGCATTGTTATCTTTCCAGAGGCTCAACCCTGGTGCGACCAGTCCCACATCCAGTACACCAGCCCTTTCCATTTGCCCCACTGCTCAAAGGCGGCTTCCACCTGAGCCGGGGTGACCCGTTCCCCGCCGAACCATTCCAGAGATACCATCTTGAGCGCCCAGGAATCTAGCGGTATAAAATCGTAGCGCCCGAGCAGCATCAGCAGGTTGGCGGCCGCATATGCCCCCACGCCTTTGATGGCCATCAGGCGTTTGCGCAGTTCCGGAGTGGGAAGATCCGCATCCTTCAGGGCTTCGAGATCCAGTTCGCCCGAGGCTGTGCGCCGGGCCAGATCGAGAACATAGGGGGCGCGGTAGCCCAGGCGGGTCTCGCGGCGCAGGATCTCTTCACTGGCCGCCGCCAGCGCTTCGGGCCGGGGAAATGCTCGCCGGGAAGGGTCCGCCGGCAGCGGGTCGCCGAACTGGTTAACCAGGTTCAGGTTCATGCGCCGGGTCGCGGCCCACAGGGTGTTTGTGGTCAGGATAGTCTTCACGACGTCTTCGAACAGGGTCGGCGAACGCAGGATGCGCCCGCGCGCCCGCTCCACCACGTGCTGCAGCTTCGGCTCTCCGGCAGCCAGGGCATAGAATTCAGAGAAGTCCTGCTCCAGGCCCAGCATCCACGCCGCCCGGGTATGGACCTCGACCAGCTCATCTTCGGTCAGGGGCGTATCTGGGGTGACGAGCACCTGCCCCTGCTCTTCGGCAAAGTGCAGTTCCACCACCCTGCCGCTGTCCAGGCACAGGATGGTGCGAAAACCGGCCCCGTCCGGATCCGCTTCGAAGGGTGCAAGCTGGATCCAGCCATGCGAGTGCATGACGGAATGCAGGGAAAAAGGCGTGCGCACAGGCAGCGAGAGCTTCATCAAGGATCCTCCGCGGGCAAAACAGGTGAGTTGTCTTTCACGATTAGCTGGCCGATCCCATTATAAACCTTCCACCAGAATTTGCCGGAAGCTGGGGGCGAATAACGGGCTTCTGCCAGAAAGCAAATGATCCTCAGGGCTGGACGGGCTGCCAGGCAGGCTGGCTGCCCCCGCCCAGGTTGCGCACTTCCCCGCTTTCCACGGCAGCTTCCATGAGCTGCGGCTGGTCGTACGGGCCAGCGGAGAAAATCAGGCGCGATCCATCAGGCGACCAGCTCAGGTTCTGGGGCTGTTCGAAGAGGCCCAGGTGCTGCGGCTCGCCGCCGTCCGGATCGATGACAAACAGGGCAATCTCCTGGCTTTCCGGTCCCTCCAGTGAGGCCAGGTATGCCAGCCGGTCGCCCTGGGGGGAGAAGACCGGATTATAAGCGTAGCCCGGCTCGTACTCCGGCGAGACCGGCTGCGGCTCACCCCCCTCCAGGTCGCGCATCCAGATGCGCTCCGTCCCGGTGGGGATGTAGACCAGGGTGTCATAGGCCAGGCGAGCTCCGGATTCATCCAGGCTGTGCCCGCCCACCGGCTCTTCCCAGCTCATATACTGCCCGGTCTCGAAATCGTAGTAAGCGAAGCGACCGCGGCCTTCCATCAGATAGATTTCTTCAAACGTCAGAAAGCGGCCCTCGCCCCACCATACCGGGTTGATCAGGGAGAAGCCGCCCTCCGGCGGGACCAGCTCGCTGTTCTCGCCGCTGTCCACGTCCAGAGACCACAGCCCGTGTGCAGCTGCCGTGTTCACCTGCCCGCGGCCGGTGAAGTAGTCCGGTTTGACGGGCATCCCATAGACCAGCTTATGGGCGCCGGGCTGCCAGTCGAATCCGTTAATGATCTGGTCCTCGATCAACAGCCGGGCATCGCTGCTGTCTATGTCGTAAACCCACAGTTCGCTGCTGTAGCTCAGTCCCTGTGGCTGTGGGGTGAACAGTTCCTTCTGGTAGGCGAGATAGCGGCCGTCGAAGGACCACTTCGGGCTGCGGTAGTTGACCGTTACGCCCGTATCTCCGGGAGGCGCCGCAGCTGGGGCGCCGTCCTGCGTGAGCTGCAGCCTTTCGCCGCTGACCCGGTCCACCATCCACAGGTTCCCGTCCACAGCGATGTATGCGATCCAGCCCGCCGGAGGCGCTTCTGCGCCCGGCTCCGGAGGCGCTGTCTCTGTCGCCGCCGGCCCGGTCTCAGGCGGAGGGGTTGTTTCGACCGCCGCGGGAGAAGGTGAGTCAACCGCGCGGGCAGGTGCGCCGGTGGTGGCAGGCTCCGTGAGCGCGGCGGAGGGAGGCAGCCGGCGTGTGCAGGCGCTCAGCAGAACGATCATTATCAGGGTGAGCACAGTTCCTGTCCTCATGTCAGATTTCCTTTCCATGCACGGCGGATCAAGGTGACGTGTGCCATTCATACGGCGCGCGCAGCGCTTGTGCTGTAGAATAAGGCCAGTTCAGAGGGTCATAGGATCAGGGGAGGAAATAAAATGAACCCCGTGGATATTCTGTATTACGGCCACCGCACGGTGCTGACCACCGTGCAGAGTTTCCCCTCCGGGGAATGGTACACCCCTGGGGCGGTGGGGTACTGGTCGGCAAAGGACGTGATCGCCCACCTGGCGTCCTTCGAGATTCCGCTGGCCGAGCTGCTCACCAGCCTGGTAGAGGCCTGCCCGACCCCGAACCTGGAGGCCTTTATCCAGCGCGGCGCAGATTTCAACGACCTCCAGGTAGAGCAGCGCCGGGAGATGACCCTGGAGCAGGTGCTCGCTGAATACCGCCAGGCCTATGAGCAGGCCGCAGCCGCGGCGGCGAAGATCCCTGCCGGTACCTGGGAGCGCGAGGGGCTGCTGCCCTGGTACGGCGCGCAGTACGACCTGGAAGACTTCATCGTCTACAGCTATTATGGCCACAAGCGCGAACACTGCGGCCAGATCCAGACCTTCAGCGACCGCTTCAAACAGGGTTGAAGGGTGAGCCCAGCTGGCTGCGGCATTCCGTTCCACAAAACTGATATTCTAGCCGGCCGGCGCGGCATGTTCACTCTCGCCGGGGCGGTTTTTTCCTGCCGCGGGGATTGAAACGCTTCCCCCTGGATTTGAAGTCGCGCTGCGGTGGGACTCCTTTCTGGTCTTTCGGGGTTGCCACGCGGATATCCGCTTTCTGACTGCGGATGGTGACCCCGTCCATGCGCTCCAGCACCCGGTCCAGGTACTGCGCAGGAATGTCCACAAAGCTGAAATGGTTGTAAATATCGATGGCGCCGATTGCCCGGCCCGGCACACCCGCTTCATTGGCGATCGCACCGACGATGTCTGCCGGACGCACCCCAGCCTGCCGGCCGGCATGGATAAACAGGCGCACCATGCCTTCCTCGGTCTGGCTCACTTCTTCCGGCGCCGGTTCGATCACAACCTCCAGCGGTTTGTCACCGCGCGCCAGGCGGGCTGCCGCAGCGGCGATCTCGGAAATGTCGTAGCCGCTCTCCTCGACCAGCTCCTCCACCAGGTTCAGGTACAGCTCCAGGTCCTCTTCTTCCAGCGTCTTGAGAATGCGTTCCTTAAATATCTGCGTGCGCCGGGCAGCCACATCGGCCGGACTGGGCACCTTCACCGGCTCGATGCGCTGGCCGGTGTAGCGCTCGATATCGCGCAGCATGCGCTTCTGGCGTGGGGTAACGAAGAGCAGCGCCTTCCCCGTCCGGCCGGCGCGGCCGGTGCGCCCGATGCGGTGCACATAGGACTCGGTATCATATGGGATATCGTAATTGACCACCATGCCGATGCGATCCACGTCCCAGCCGCGGGCGGCCACATCGGTGGCCACCACGATCTCGAGCTGCCCGGAGCGCAGGCGGCGGACCACGTTTTCACGCTGCACCTGGTTCATGTCGCCGTGCATCGCTTCGGCGGCGTAGCCGCGCGCCTGCAGCTTCTCCGCCAGATCGGCTGTGCCTGTCTTTGTACGGGCGAAGATCAGCACGGCTTCACCCGGGGCGGTCTGCGTCTCCAGCACGTTCGCCAGTGCGCCCACTTTCTGCGCTTCGGAGACCATCACATATCGCTGGTCGATCGTGGGCACGGTCATAGTCCGGTGTTCGATCTCCACCATCACCGGGTCCTTCAGGTAGCGGTCGGCGATGCGCCGCACTTCGGCCGGGATGGTTGCCGAGAACAGCGCCGTCTGGCGCTCTTCCGGGGCGTTGCTCAGGATCCATTCCACATCTTCGATAAAGCCCATGCGCAGCATCTCGTCGGCTTCATCCAGCACGATAAAGCGCAGGTTCGAAAAATCGAGCGTGCCGCGCCGCAGGTGATCCATGATGCGCCCCGGTGTGCCCACGACCACCTGCACGCCGCTCTCCAGGCGGTGGATCTGCTTGCCGATCGACTGCCCGCCGTAAACCGGCAGCACGCGCACTCCCAGGTGCTTGCCGTAGCTGTACATGGCTTCCGCCACCTGGATGCCCAGCTCGCGCGTCGGCGTGAGCACCAGCGCCTGCACTTCTTTGCGCCGGGGATTGAGCTGTTCCAGGATCGGCAGGGCAAAAGCGGCTGTTTTTCCCGTGCCCGTCTGCGCCTGGCCGATCACATCTCTGCCTTCCAGCAGCAGCGGGATCGTCTTTAACTGAATGGGCGTCGGCGCCTCGTAGCCCACTTCTTCGATGGCGCGAATCAGCGGGTCGCTTAATCCAAACTGCCCAAATGAGGCCTGAATTTCATCCATTTATTTCTCCTGACCGGGTGTATCTGTTCGATGACCCCCTGTGCGGCTGCGCGTCCCTGCAGCCCCGGGATTGATTATACAGGAATTTCAGCCTGCGGCAGGCATTTTTCAATGCTGGTGGTCGATTGGGGGCAGCGGCGTGGGGAAATGCGGATATATCCGCCCTGTTTTGTAGTGTATAATTGAAAAAGTACACCCGAAAATACCAAATTTAATGCTCAGGCCATGGGGGAAGGAGAAAATGCGCCCATGAAACGGACGATTTTTGAGCGTTACGGCGGGTTTGCAAAGGTCAGTCGTCTCGTATCATCTTTCTACGACCGCGTCCTGGATTCCCCCGTGACCGCCCGCTATTTCGCCCACACCGACATGCGCCGCCTGATCGACCACCAGACCAAGTTCATCGCCTATCTGATGGGTGGCCCGGCCAGCTTCACCAACGATCACCTGGAGCGGGTGCATGCCCATCTGGGCATCACCGACGAAGCCTTCAATACCATCCTCAATTTGCTCGTGGAGACGCTCGAGGATTTCGAATACGACGATGAGGACATCCGCACCATTGAAGATGAGTTCTCCAACCGCAAACACCTGATCGTATCACGGGTGCACTCATGAGCGTCCCCGGCGTCGAACACCCTTCTGCCGCCCTGGACAGGGAAACCCTGCTGCAGGTTGCACAGACTCTCTCCACTGGACTGGCGATTGTGGAAACGGAACGCTGGGGGGTGCTGTTTGAGAACGCAGCGTTCTTCAAGTGGTTCCCGCCGCAAAACGATGCCGATGAGCCCCTGACCGTCAGGATGCCGGATTTCAAACCCGACCGGGCCGTCAGCCGCACGCAGGGCGGCCGCACGTATGCCTTTGAGGTCGAATCGGAGTCGGGAGGGCGTAATATCCCCATCACCGTGGAGGTGCGCCTGCTGCAGGACGGCGACGAAGGACGGCTGGTCCTCGAATGCCGCGACATCTCAAAGCAGAAGCAGGCGGAATATATGCTCGAGTCGTATTCGAGCCTGGCAGAGAAGAACGCCCGCGACCTGCAGCGCGAGAAAGAGCGCGTTGAACGCCTGCTGCTGAACGTTATGCCGCGCTCGGTGTAAGAAGAAATGAAGGATTACGGCACGGTGACGCCGCAGGTGTTCCACAATGCCTCGATCCTGATGCTCGACTTCGTCGGTCACACGGAGAAAGCCATCGCCCAGGACCCCGCTGCCCTGGTGACCGAACTGAACGACATCTTCAACGTCTTCGACCGCATCACCGAAATGTTCGGCTGTGAACGCATCCGCACCGTGGGCGACGCGTACATGGCCGTCTCGGGTTTGCCAGAGCCCCACCCGGATCACGCGCACAACATCGCCCGTGTGGCGCTGCGCATGCTGCGCTACATCGAGCGCCGCAACGCGGCCCATGCCGAGGCCTGGCTGTGCCGCATCGGCATCAACTCCGGACCGGTGGTCGGCTCGCTGGTGGGCGTGCAGAAGTACGTTGTGCAGAAGTACGTTTACGATATTTTTGGCCCGGGGGTAAACATGGCGGCCCGCATGGAGAGCCTCTCGGAGCCGATGAAGATCACCATCAGCGAGAATACCTACCGGTTGATCAAGGATGACTTCATCTGCACCGAACGGGGGGAATTTGAGGTCAAGGGCTTCGGCCAGCAGGTGCTGTATTATCTGGATCGCGAAATACCGTCTTTCCGTTGAGGTTTACTCTCGCGTGAGCACCGTCCCATCTGAGGGCCGCGGAGCGACGCAGACTTCGCGGATGGACGCGGATATTATTAATTCCTCCCCTGTAAGCGCGCAGCAGCGAGCAAACGGGGGAGTTTTTTTATTACAGGCAGCAGGAGATGCTATCCAGAGATGCCGTCCCCCACATGTTAAGGGGCATGGCGCGCCGAGAGCAGCAGAGGAACAGTCTTGATCGTCATCCGAAAGAAGTAGACCCGATTTCGCCGCAGCGCCGTGCCCTTACAGCAAATATTTTTGCACAATTAAATGTGGGGGCACGGCTATTAGCAGAACGCAACACGTCTGCTCATATGCATGTTTGCTTGCTGCAATGATTTGCTCCGGGCGATGCCGTGCCCGCTGGAGAAGTATGTATTGACAGGCCATGGCGGAGGAAAACTAAAAAGCCTGCCTTTGAAACAGCGCAAGAAAGAGTAACCGTTAGAGAGGTGAGGTAGCAGTCTTCGACAGCCTGGCTGATGATGACTGCCTGATTACATCCAGTCTCTGGGACCATACATTTCCACCCCCAATAAAGTCAGGTTGGTTCATTCACTAGGGAAATCCCTGAGGCCCATCAGGGACCCTCCCAATTGCCCACCTTATTCATTCACTTTATATTCGAGTTCAGACGGTGCACCTATTACCGGTAAACCAAACTGTATAAAGGAGAAAACCATGGCCGATAAAAAACTGAACCGCATGAAAGTTGCCATCCTGGTGACCGACTATTTCGAACAGGTGGAGCTGACCGAACCGCGCCAGGCGCTGGAACAGGCCGGTGCTCAAACCCATATCTTAGCGCCCAAAAGCAGCGAAGTGCAGGGCGTGAACGGCGTCGAAATGGGCGACCGTTTCAAGGTGGACAACACACTGGATTCTGCAAATCCGGATGAGTTCGACGCCGTGCTGCTCCCCGGCGGCGCGCTGAACGCAGACAAACTGCGCATGGTCCCCGAAGCGCGGGAGTTTATCCGCAGCATCGACCAGGCAGGGAAACCGGTGGCGGTGATCTGCCACGCTCCCTGGCTTCTGGTGTCCGCCGGGCTGGTGAAAGGCCGCCGCCTGACCAGCTACTACACCCTGCAGGACGACATCCGCAACGCCGGCGGCGAGTGGCACGATCAGGAAGTCGTGCAGGACCGCAGCTGGGTCAGCAGCCGCAACCCCAAAGACATCCCGGCCTTCAACGAGGCGATGCTCGAGCTGTTCTCACAGAGCGTGCCGGCCGGCCTGTCCGCTGCAGACTGAGAGCAAGTATCCATTTCACGCTTTTCATAGGGGAAATCACAGGGCACAACCGCTGTCCGGCGGTTGTGCCCTGTGATTCCGGACATCGCTGTCCTCTGCGCTATTCCACCATCTCGAAGTTCAGCTCAGGGAACTTCTCTTTGAAATAATTCACATAAAACGGTGAGGTGAACAGCATCACCCAGCGCTGGCGGGTGTCGCGCGTCACCAGGATGTCACTGCGCGCCGGCAGCTTCTGGATCACCTCTTCCGGGCCGGTCACGATGCGCGCCAGGGTGTACGACAGCGGCTCCACCGCCGTGGGCACGCTGTACTCGTTTTCCAGGCGCGCCTGCACAACGTCAAACTGCAGCTGACCGACCACCGCCAGCACCGGCTCGCGCCGGAAGGCATTGACATCGTGCAGCACCTGCACCGCACCCTCGGTCTCCAACTGGCGCAGTCCTTTGAGGAACTGCTTCTGCTTGCCAATATCCCGGTTGTGCAGCAGGGCAAAATGCTCCGGCGGGAAGCGCGGGATGGGCACATACCTTAACCCTGCGTCCAGGGCAATGGTATCGCCGATGGCGAACTCGCCGCTGTTGGGCAGGCCCAGAATATCCCCGGCATAGGCGTCTTCGATCACCTCGCGCTCGTTGGCGAAGAGCTTATACGGCCGCTGCAGGCGCACGGTTTTGCCGCTCTGCACGTGCACGGCCGTCATGCCGCGCTCGAACTTTCCTGAGCAGATGCGCAAAAAGGCCACGCTGTCGCGGTGTTTGGGGTTCATGTTGGCCTGGATCTTGAAAATAAAGCCCGAAAAGCCGTTTTCGACCGGGTCGACCAGCCCGTTTTCGCTGGCGTAAGCGCACGGCCCGGGCGCCCAGAGCACAAACGCATCCAGGAACAGGCGCACACCAAAATTCGTCAGCGCGCTGCCGAAAAACACCGGCGTCTGCTCCTGGGCCAGCAGGCGCTGAGGGTCAAAGGTGATGCCCAGGCCTTCCAGCAGTTCGATGTCTCCTTGCAGCTTCACCAGCTGCCCGTCGCTCAGCAGCTCGCGGCTGCGCAGCTCATCTAAAGTGAGAAAGGTCTCCGGTGCGGCGCGTTCGTTGCGCTCCGTGCGGTCGTAGAGCACCACCCCCTGGCGCTCCAGGTCGTACACCCCGACAAAGTTCGGTCCGTCGCCCAGCGGCCAGTTTACCGGCGCAGGCTCCATCCCCAGCAACTCCTGGATCTCATCCAGCAGTTCCAGGGGATCGCGCGCCGGGCGGTCCATCTTATTAATGAAGGTGAAAATGGGGATCCCCCGCCGGCGGCAGACTTCGAAGAGCTTGCGCGTCTGCGGTTCGATCCCTCTGGCGGCGTCGAGCACCATCACCGCGCTGTCCACCGCGGCCAGGGTGCGGTAAGTGTCTTCGGAAAAGTCCTCGTGACCGGGGGTGTCCAGCAGGTTGATCACACAGCCCTGATACGGGAACTGCAGCACCGTGGAGGTGATCGAGATGCCGCGCTCCTGCTCCATCTTCATCCAGTCGGAGGTGGCCCGGCGCTGGTTGCGGCGCGCCCGGACACTGCCAGCCAGCTCGATGGCATTACCGTACAGCAGCAGTTTTTCCGTCAGCGTGGTCTTACCCGCGTCGGGGTGAGAAATAATGGCAAAGGTGCGCCGGGAGGCGATCGCCTGCGCCAGGTTTACAGCTTCCAGTGCAGCGGTATGTGGTTCCATCAATCCTTCTTCCAATAAAAAAATCGCGCAGCATTCTCCCGGCCCGGCAGCGCCGGACCAGGGCGGCGCGAAATCGGCGCATTATTTTACCCCAATTTTTTCAACACCGACTGCAGATGCGATTCAATGCTGGCAATCATGCGCGCACCGGTTAGCCCACGCAGCCCGAACGTTACCCACGGCGGGTACACCTCAGGCGGGCCGGGCAGCCATTCCAGGATCGCCAGCAGATCCAGGTAAGGATGATACCCGCCACCACCCCCCGCTTGTTCCTGGTAGATCTGCAGGAAGTGCTCAGCAGCCTGGGGGCCCCAGCCCAATGCCAGGTTGATCCGCATCCAGGCCGCGTCTGCGCCCGGCGGTCCGCTGCAGGCATTGGGCCAGTCCACCACACCGCTCAAATGGCTGTCCTGGAAGAGCACGTTCACCGGGTGGAAGTCGCGGTGGATAAAACAAAGGCGGTGATCTGGTGCCGGACCGCGCGCGATATCGATGGCCTGCTCCCACAGCTCCTGCGCCTGTGACCATACCGGCGGGTGCATTTCAGCCGGGTGGTTGTAAGGGAAATAGCGCCAGGGGAGGTCATGTGCATCCAGAGTGTGGATAGACAGCAGCGCCTGCGCCTGCTGGCGCAGCCAGCCGTCGAAATCGCGCGGCTGCAGAACCACGGCGCCAGGAAGACGTGTCATCAATAATGAAGGTGTCCCGGCTGCTGCGCCGTCCGCATCCAGAGCCACCAGTTCCGGCGTGGGCACACTGGCCCGGCGGGCTCTCTCCAGGGCCGCGGCTTCGTGATGAGGCAGGTCCGGTTCTTCCGCCAGCCACTCGCTGTTCGTATACCGGCGCAGCAGCAGGTGCAGGTCACGCCCGCCCCGGCGGGCATCCACCAGGTACAGGGCCGATGAAGTCCCCCCATCCTGGGGCACCACCCTGGTGATCTGCGTCTCCCCGCCGAGCACCGCCTGCAGCCAGTCCAGCAGCGCATCCGAAATGCGGCCTGTGCCGCTTTCAATCATCCAGGCGTTCCACCTTTCCCAGGCCGCTGATATCGCTGTCCACCTCCGGATCACCGAGGTAGAACACCGAGCCGCTGCCGCTGACCTCCGCATCCAGGTGCTCGCTGACCCTCAGCGTGGCCTGGCCCAGACCGGGGATGCTCACCCGGGCGCGCTCGCTGTCCAGCTCTCGAGCGCGGTAGCTGCCGCTGCCGCTGATCTCTACCCGCTGTTCGGAAACCTGCCCGCCCTCAATCGACAGGTCTCCCAGCCCGCTGATCTCCACCCGCAGGTCGTCCGCCACCAGGCTGGCGATATCCACGCTGCCAGCTCCGCTGATCTCCACCTCGAATGAATCCGCCTGTACTGCCGGTACATTCACATCTCCCAGGCCGGAGACGGAAATGCCCTCCAGCGACACAACGGTGAGATGGTAGCGGATCGGTTCCTGAGGGATGATGTTCACGCCTGGCTGGGTACCGATCACCAGCGTGTCGCCCTGTACCTCGGTGACGATAAATGGCAGCAGATTCTCCTCGGCTTCAACGGTCAGGGCATCGACTTCGCCCAATTCAATCTCCACATTCCCCAGCGACGAGTGAGCCAGGCGGTTGAACCCGCTCACATCTCGCTCCTCAGACACGACCGGGCCTGAGCCGCGCTGGACGTTGGTCATGCTTTCCACCCCTTGCATGACCGCGCGGCAGGCGAGTCCCCCCACCAGCAGCGCCACAGACAGAAACACCCTGGCCAGCTTGCTGTTCATTATTAATTGTCCTCCCTCTTTTTCCAACCCGTGGATAATTTGATTATACATCTCAGACCGAAAAACCGCGCCTGTGACCTGGTGTACGCCGGGAATCCACGCTGAAGGAACCTTTCTACCTCTCCAACCGTCCTGTAGATATGGCCGGTCAAAAGCATTTTTTCCGCACACTCCTGATCCTGACTGCGCTGATCCTGCCGGCGGCCTGTTCGCGTGCGGATCTGCCCGCAGCGCCTTCGCAGCCCTCCACGAGCGACGAGGCTTTGACAGGATCCGAGTGGGAACTGACCGGCCTGTATGGACGCCTGCCTCTCCCGGGCACGCGCATCACCCTGGAGTTCGAACCGGGGGAGCTGGGCGGCTTTGCGGGCTGCAATTACTACGGCGGTGCGTTTTCACTGTCGCCGGTTGGAAGTCTTGCTGTGGAGGATGTGGCGTTCTCTGCACAGGCATGTGATGCGCCGCAGGGGGTGATGGAACAGGAAGCGGCTTTCATTCAGGCGCTGTACGCCGCGCAGGGCCTGACATTTACGCCGGACGAGCTCGTTCTGCACGACTCGAGCGGACAGATCCTGATGAGGTTCAGACGTATGCAGACGTTCGCGATCGACCCATCCCGACTTGCTGGCACCCGCTGGCGGCTGACGGCCATGAGCCGCAGTGCAACCCTTCCTAAAGCGCTGCTGGAAGGCTCAACCATCAGCCTCGCTTTTGAGGACCCCGGCCAGCTGCAGGGCTATTCCGGCTGCCGGCGCTTCCGTGGGACCTACCAGGTCGATGGAGACGATTTCAGCCTGACCGGCCTGGAAATGCTCGATACATTTTGCTTTCATCCGGAAGCCTTCCTGCAGCAGGAAGGTGAATTTACCACCGCACTGAGTGAAACCACCGGCCTGCGCCTGGAAGAAGGTCGCCTGGAAATGCTCACCGCGGGTGGGGGGCTGCTGGTGTTTGACGCCCTCCCGGAAGACCGGCAACTGGCTGGTGAGCCATTTATCTGGGAGCTGGAAGCATTCCTTGAGGACGGCGAACGTTCCCCGGTCCTGCAGGGAGCAGCGGTGACGATTTCCTTTAATAATGAACGGGTGAGCGGATCCGCCGGCTGCAACCGCTACCAGGCGTCTTTCTCCTTCGATGGCTCATCGTTCAGCTTTTCGCCTGCCGTTTCCACCCGCAAAGCCTGCCCGCAGCCCGAAGGCCTGATGGAGCAGGAATACCGCTTCCTGAACATCCTGCCTGAGGTGACCCGGGTGACCATCCGCGGTGATGAACTGCGCCTGGAGAGCGAGGCCGGCGCAGCGCTGATCTTCCGCCCCGCAGATCTGGATGTGAGATAGACCTGCCGTAATGCCTGACAGTCTTTCACGGGGAGAATTCAACACCCCAGCACGTCTCACCTGTGCAGATAAATTATCAAATCCTCGTTATTCCCGCCTTTTGTGACTTCCGATTTTGTATTATCAGCCAGACTTCGTCGATCCGGAAACCAGGTAGTCTTCAAATGAACATGCGCAGCATGTCGCCCAGACTACCGGGCAGCAATTCGGTCATTG
>Ga0134095_1000462_pt1 | contig 39977 bp, 38 predicted proteins | sample 6_2taG_FD_94449 | JGI IMG/M metagenome (GOLD analysis project Ga0134095, IMG submission 94449) | Switchgrass degrading microbial communities from high solid loading bioreactors in New Hampshire, USA - 6_20_20_110_A2 metaG | ecosystem: Engineered > Bioreactor > Semi-continuous > Anaerobic >... | reverse complement strand
GGCTACGCTGATTTATGACCTGCTTCGCTATGGCGTTCCCTACAACCTGATTAAAGAGCGATATGGGTTGGCAAAGGTCAATTCAGCACGCGATATTGTCAACTTCGTCCGAGAAAATGGCCGCATGATTTATACAGAAGAAGTGATGCGTGCTGACGCTCATATGACTGTACCCTATCAAAACCAATTTGAGGTGGTACCGGCACCGGAAATAGATGGTCTGGACGCAATCGCAGGAACAGCACCGTTTTAGATGATTCGATGGATGATTTTCCTAGTGTATAGTGCGTCCCAATCCCTCTAAATAGATTTGGGGCGTGGTCAGATTTCCCCCATTTCCCTCTCCTTGATAAGCACCTCCTATACCAAAAGATGACCGGGGGTTATCCACGGTCATCTTTTGGTTAACTGTGTTTAAACACAGTTAATTACTGGATGCCCAGGAGTTACACTTGGTCACCTCTCCGTTAACTGTGTTTAAACATAGTTAACTGGTTTAACTACCCCCCTTTCGCATGTGAGCTTCCTCTCCAAACAAATCCATTTCGAACGAGATATTCAATCGCTGTTTTTGCGCATGGAATTGGGTTGCGATGTAGTTCGCCGCCGGTAAACCGAAAAACCGCAATTTTCTGTTTTTGCAGTTCCTGATCTTTACGATGGTCCCGGCGAACTGCTTTGCGTTGGGAATGATATACCGGACTATCACACTCAACCGCCAGTTTGGTATGGCCGTATTCAAGTAAAAAGTCCAGCTTGTATTTCAGGAATTTATATTGTAGGTGAACAATAAGGGGTTCAAGTCCACCCCGAAGAAGGTTTGTGTGCAACCAGATCGCATTATCTTCATACCACACCTTCATCGGAAGGCCCAGTAATGCTAGATTTACCACAACCAGCGCATGAAAGAAATTGCGTTCGATAGGAGAAGTGACCCACTGAGAGAGCTGATCCAGGAAGTACCCTACCTGTCTCTCAAAAGAAAAAGCGACGATCTGGGACGTAACCAACCGGTATAAATTACCATCTTCACCATCTAAGGATTCAATTTTCCCATCATCGAAAAGTTTTCGGTTGAGCATCAATGCATTCAGGGCAAAACCCTGAGCCAGCTCTTGACTGGGATTTATAGGAGGTACGCCTTCATCATCAAAACAGTAATCGTCATAATTCATGTACGGCACCATTAAGTATGTTCAATTTACAGCAACATTATTAAGAACTAAGGTATTCCATATCGGCTTTGATGGCGGCTTTTCGAGTTTCGGGGTTGATCCACTGATTTAGGTAATATTCGTCTTCGAGAAGAGATTGAAGAATTTCCAATGAGCGGTCGATCCATATTTGCGGGATTTCAAATCCGCATTTCTTGAAGTACACGACCAGCTCAACCTTACATTCCTTGCCCCTTTTTTGGGCGAATGCCCTTTCCAGGGAAATTTCAACTACCTCTTGAGTCAAAGGCGCATCCATCGCAGAATAATCTTCCCGGTTGATATCGCACCATGTATCAGAACAAGCACCAACACTGTCTAATGAACAAATCAAATCCCACATTTCTTCATCTTCGACTTCAGGGTAATACGGCTTCGTCATTTAGATCAATCTCCCTGCTAGAAAACTATTCTGTAGTTATGATAGCAATCGGGATTTAAATACAACCGGCTCGTTTGAAAGACGAGCCGGTACCCCAAAGCCAATATTCAACTATACGAATTAAGTTATCACACTCCTACCCTACCCATCTCCATATTCATCTTCTACCAAATCCAGATCATCGCTGTATTCTTCATCTTCCTGATATTCTTCAACCAGAGCGGTTAGAACCTCTGTAAATTCTTTTTCTTTGAGGATGGATGCAACTTGCTTAAGGGTTGAATCGTTGCCCCCACTCAGGTGCCAGGGTCTAAAGTAATCCTCGTAAAAATCCAACGGGTGTATTGATGCTATTCGCAAGAAACGCGGATCGCAAGGCTCTTCGTACTTTCGCAGTGCATACCATTCGGGGGAATTTATCCCCTTCCCGTTCCGGTGTATATCCCGCCGGGTATATGCCCAAAGCCACCATGCGATAAAGTTCGCCCCCAATGATGGATTTTCAGAGATCGTTTTCAGCGTGCGTTTCCCATCTCTTGAATTACCTGCCCCTCCCCAGGTAAGAATTTTGGTTACATTCCACCCATTTATCACGACAACAGCCACCGCATCTGTAGTGCTTTCACCTTCTGTTGATTGAGGTGGTTGTTGTATATGATTTGAAGACTTGTGATTAAGAGAAGAAGATTCAAACTTAATTAATGTGTCAACATTTTGCCCGTCCTCTGTGAACATTTTGCTATCTGGGTGTAAACCTTTTGCTATGTCAGTGTCAACATTTTGCTCGTCGGGCGTCAACATTTTGCTATCTGGGTGTAAACCTTTTGCCATCAAAGTGTCAACATTTTGCTCTGCAAGTGTGGACTTTTTGCTATCAAAGTGTGAACCATTTGCTATACGGATGTAAACATTTTGCGCCGCAGCCTTATCTCTCTGACCGGCATATCTTGCTGGAGTAAACCGGGTTTTGCGCGCCTTCTTCTTATCTCCGCCTAAATTTATATCTAAGAATTCAAACGGGATACCCTCCAGTGCCATTTGGACGAGTCGTTCGTAAATGTCTCGATGGTCGGGATGAATCGGGTCGATCATCGAAACAGCAATGGAGAACTGAATTTGGCTCGAGCGATCTTCATTATCTATATCAGCCGTCAGGAAGTAGGAAATAGGTTTATTCGGGTCTCTTGTGTTATCCAAGAACCGCCGCGCGGTTCTTGGATCAGCTCCAACCAGGGAGGCAAACTCTCGAATAGAGCTGAAACCTACAGTCCCAACATTCTGGTTGCTGTTTGCTCGTAAACGGAGTATGTTTAACCAGATCGCCTCCTGGCTTGTCATTTTAGGAAGCCAGTATTTGATGAAATAATGGCTAATAACGAACGTGTCCCGAGGCAAAATAATCCGGTTTTCAAAATTTCTACAAGCGATCTCCGCTTCAAGGGGAAAATTCTGAAAATGGATGCGTAGGATATCTGCTAGTCCCGGATAACCTGTATTTGAGGGAATTATCTTTTCCTTTTTGTAGAAGCCCATCAAGGTAGATTCATTGGGGATTTGCTTCTCAAAGTATCTCAGAAAATCTAACGCCTCCCCTTTCGAGTTGCTGGCCTTCCATTTAGCAATAAAATATCTTACAGCGTGTTCCAGAGCGTTGATATGGTGCGGAGCAAGAGGATAACCAATTCTGACCGCAAATTTGTACGAACGGTTTCTACCCTCCTTTTTTATCTGAAAAAACCACTGCAAATAAGAATTTTGAATTGCGGAAAGCCGTTTAGCGATGAAGGCTTTGCTGAATCCACACCAGTATCCGATTTTTTCCAGTCGGATTTCATCAACCTTTATCGTTTCGTCTGACTTTTGAGGGAGAAACGCCGCCTGCCGTACCCCGATGACCAACATAAGGTCAGAGGGGTCCAGCCACTGATACCAGTGATTCAGCAGGTACTTTGCAATGGGGATGACAGACCCTTCGGAAGTTACAAATTCTCTTGCTTCCTCATGGGCCGCCAGCAATTCTTTATCTGAGTTGTGGTGTGCAGTTGCGACACGAACCTCACCCCCTTGACTTTGAGGTTCAATGTGTGGTATAGTCATAGCGAATCCTATAGCGCATTTCCCGAAGAAATGCTCCACGTTCCGCAAAAATCCGTCGCCCACGGATTTTTGCTTTTTAATCGTATCAGCTTACGGGGTTAATCTGCCTTATGTCAATCCACTCAATACTCCTCCACCAATTCTTCTGCCATATCCGGCTCGTAATCTCCCCGTTGATCATCTGGTGATGAATCAAGGGCGACAATACCTTTTAAGTGCTTCTCTGAAATCACCGGGTCACTTGAAGCTGTTAAGTTGCGCAACGCTAAGTCTGCTAGTTGCATCAACTTGCCGGGGATTTGACCTGATGTATCGATTAACATATCGATAGCACCTTCAGTAAATAACGGCGTCTCCCTTCCTGCCGCTTTGACCTGTTTTTGAAGCAGATTGGCAAGTTCAAGAATGGAGGGCGTTCCCCATGTACGACTATTGTTCGTTTGAATTGTCAGGGTATCCAGTTGGGGGAACATCCGTTCTGTTTGAAAGGGGGAAGTCCGCCTCCCCACCAACAAGAACTGCACTAGGCTCTTATTTATCGGCTTTCCTCTTGAACGTGGAATTTCCAGGTGCCAGTTACCAATCTCTAGGAGTACGTTCATTGAATCCAGGTTGATTTCAGAATCTACGATCAGGAACAAACTCCTCCCATACTCTCTCATCTGATGTACAAGATGATCATGGAGCGCATTCATACGTTCAGCATTATTGCTGATATGAGGAAGCCCCAGCGCCGAAGATATGGTTTTTACCAGATTAGCAGGAGTTATGGTTCTAACGGATATTAAGACACATGTCGCGCGCAAAGAATCATCCGCATTTACCCTATCATACAGTCTGCGCGCCAGTTGGGTCTTTCCCATAAGAGGGTCGGCAACGACAATGTTGATATTTTTTAGCGGCTTTTCAACAACGAGGGTTAAGGCGCTGTTATAAGATATCGCCTGATCTGCCAACGGAAAAAAGTAACGACCGTCCGCATATGGAACGAACGGGTTGTCCGTTAGCCCAAGCCGTTGAAGGCGTTTATGATATTGAACCGGCGATACAGCCTGATTAGTAGACAAGCATAATCCTCCCGCACTGGGGTAGCCAGCCAGCCCTTCGGTTAGGACTATTATTGCATAAAACGACCAAGAAATCAAGTAAAATTCAAGTTTTTCCTCTTTGTATCGGAAATTTCCGAAAAATTTCCGATAGATGTCGAAAGAAATTGTTGCGAGAATTCTGATCCTCTGATAAAATGAAATCATCAAAAGCCAAACTTGGAGGGCAGGAATGTTCGTAATTGCTATCACCAATCAAAAAGGTGGAGTGGCGAAAACAACAACTGCGGTTAATCTTGCCGCTGGATTAGCCCTATTAGAATATGAACTCAACCCTAAAAAACCTGCCAAGGTGTTATTTGTCCAACTAGACTCGCAGGGGGATGGTACGGCTATTATTACCAATGTTATGAATCGGGGGAAACCGGAAGATTACGATGGAACGGGGCTGACCATAGCTGATATTCTGTTAGCCGACCAACCTCCGACCACAGGGGACGCAATTCGGCACGCAAATATACCTTTGATGCTAGTTAATAAGGGGGTTTACAGCCTAGATTACATTCCGGTAAATCCTGAAACAATGGCGGAAGCATCAATCTCAATTCACAACGTGGATATGCGGGACCAAAGATTAGATTTAGCCCTTCAGGATGGAATCGTAATGTCAAAATACAAATATGTGATAGTTGATACCCCTCCGGGCAATATTCTCATGATTAAAAATGGGTTGGCCGCCGCAACCCATGTCATTATTCCAGTTGCAACCGCAGGCGCTGGCCTCAGAAATTTACTTGACACCTTTGCCACAGTTCGTAAGATTCAAAAACTTCTAAATCCAGATTTGAAGGTTTTAGGCATTCTTCCCTCCAAATGTATAATGTCGCGATCAGAAACGAAACTGGTTCTGGAAGAATTGGAAAAGCATTATTCTGAACTCTTATTCTCACCAATTATAGAACGAGCAGAAATCTCAGCCGCCTTTACAATGGGATATGATATTTTTTCATACCTCCCTCCCCGATCCGGGAGTCCAACGTTTATTTCGAAAAAGGAAGCCGCAATCGAATTCGGACGATTCACAAAAGAAGTTTACTGCCGACTACATGGCATTCGATTGTCTAATTTGGAAAAATCTCTGAATGTCGAGGAAACCGCTTGATTTGTAATGATTAAAACTGGACGCGCGCGTCCAGTTTTTTTTTGAAGGAGTTCGTATGTCTCCCAAGAAATTAGCAGAATCAGGTCTCACCTTAGAGTCCCAAATGCCTGAACGCCCCCAGGCCGGTCTTGACGATAACATCGAGACGCCTCGCGTTACTGGCAAGCGGAAAGCTATCGCCCATATACCCCTGATAAGGATTTATCCTGACAGGTATCAATCCAGAGCTCAACTACCTGATGAAATTGAAGAGCGATTTTATTCTGGTGAAATAGACTGCTTTACGGCGATGCAAGAATGGATAGACCTTGCATCCCGAAATTTAATATATCGAGAATATTTGAATGACATAACCAATCTGAAAGACAATATAGAGGAAAAAGGACAAATACACCCGGTTAGCGGCATCTGGAAAGAAACGCCCGATGGCAAATATTACTTTCTTATTGAATCAGGCGAAATGCGGTTTTGGAGTACAGTTCTGGCCGCCATTCAACGAGGTAATATTGGCGATCATGTTACGTTAGCATGTATAGAACTACAAAATTTCGATATTGAGCGACAGGTATCAGAGAACGAAAAAAGCAAGGCGGTTACTGCTGTAGCAAGAGCAAAAGAGATCGCCGGTCTCATTCTTGCTAAAAGAGGTATTTACCCCGATCCGGCAGTCGATAAAGGGAAATTCGCCTATCACCGTAAGGCAACACGTCTGCGAGTACCTGAAAAGGAATGGGAAAGAATTGGCGCCCTGGTAAATTTACGATCAAGAAGAGGCCCGGCAAGATACGTTCAAATCCTCGAACTCGATGATGAACTATTGAAAGCGGCTGATGCATTCAAACTCTCATTTAGAGCCTTATACCATGTCGTAACCGAAGTGCCGCGCGAACACCAGGCCACCGCTATCCAGGCGGAGATAAATACTATTTTGCGCGAGCGGAAAGAGCTTTCAGAATTCGAGGAACTTAATCTAGGAGAGTGGACGCGTAATAACGAGTTTAAGAAGGAATTAGCAAAACCCGCACCGAAGGAGAAAAAAACGGTGCGATATGTTCCATATCACGCTAAGGCATCAAGAAGAGTGAAAAATGTGTTTATATCCAAGGAGTTTGACAAGGACGATCAGTTGATCCCCAAAATGGCAACCGAACTAATCAACGATCTTAGTGACATTGATGAAATGAAAAAGGTTGCATCTCTTATAACTTCACTGGGTGAACAGATGTGGTTACGGATAGATTCATTAGAAAAGGATTTTTAAAATCCTTCCACCTTTGACAAAATGAGCTGGCCCCGCCAGTTCTTTTTGTTTAACTGGACGCGCGCGTCCAGATTTGCGTATAGAATGTCGAATTAAAAACTGGACGCGCGCGTCCAGTTTTATGATTTCGAACTGTGAGCTAAAAAAACTGGACGCGCGCGTCCAGTTTTTGGATTTTAGGAAGCAAATAGACCAGTAGGCATGATACATTTATACCGCCTTATACAATTTTGTCTCTAAACGATCAGGGTTGTCTTCCATATTTCTCTTATAGAAGATTTGATTAGGATCAATAAAAATGGACTTTTTTAAAGTGGACGCGCGCGTCCAGTTTTGCGTATAGAATAATATGTTGCGAAAAGTGGACGCGCGCGTCCACTTTTCGTTAGACCAAATCCAAAACGAGCGCAGTAAGTTTTCGGGGCAGTGGCGGAGGTGCGATTACATGTCAGTAATAATTTGCATAAGGTAATTTTCCTCTTTCGCCATTGTGGATAAACATACGACTTTTACACGCAAATAATGCACACCACTATATACCACTTTTTAAGAATGATTTCAGGAACCAGTGATAACAGCCAGATCATACACTGGTCTTTCACCGATTCCAAAGGTATGCCTAACATTTTTCCAGCAGGGGGAATCATCTTGTGCAAATCCTTTCATGCATTGCTAACAAGGATTATTTAGAGCCAAATATTGGCACACCCATTTTCAAACCGAAAGCGGCAGCTCGGTTATCGTGATGTTGGGAGATGTACAGGATAGACTTTTTTGTCAAAAACACCCAATCTAAATAAATCATACCCAGACGCGCCGCCTTCTTGTTCATGAAATAATCTTTAACATTGAATGGCAGGTAAATGTGGATTTTCCAAAAAATCATTTTAGAACCTTTTCCGAAAATCAGATTCCACCTTATCCATATATTCACGATTATGGTCTCAGTTTGCGATAAAAATCAAATCGCGGTTTGGTACCCGATCATACTAATTCCAATGGGCATATATGTCGCCGTTTCGATATGATCTACAATGGACTTCAAAACATGATTAGTCAGGTTATAGAGCGTTATCAGGGACTGTGACAGTTGGGTAGCGATAGGGGAGGATGAATGCCAGTCCATCTATTCTGTTACAAAATTCGTTCATCGTTCAAATTGAAAAGATACTCTGAACGATTGTATCTATATCAATCAGGTATCCTGTATTACCCTGGATATCGATTTATCTTAGTCAAACTCGAACAAGCATTTCCTAACTGAACAGCAACGCAGAAGAATTACATTACTTTTAGTGAGTCTTATGGTAGGGGAGCGATTAAGGTAAATTCAATTCCAAAATACGGGAATTTGGTGAAATTTGGGCTTTACTCATTTATCAAATCGAACTTCGTTTTCAACCGTTGATTCGGTTTTTAAGTGAGGTGGGGTGGAATTAATACACAAATTTGTTATCCATAGCCCAATAGAATCAAAGTTCATGTTTTCCACAATATATATGGTGTTGTCGATTTTTGATCCATTTAACAGAACATGCTTTCTATGCGCATAGTTTAATTTTCGCTTTCGGCTTACTCCATCTGCAATACGCCATCTAAAAGGAAGCACCGCACACTGAAATTGCTAATAGAGTTTCGGCAAAATAATTGCTGTGGATTTCAAATAATGTTCTTTCTAATCACTTCTCGTCTATTCTGTACGGTTTGGTTCAGGATATTGATCGAGGAGTGACAAGAGATGACTCGGGTTTTGGTTTCCTTCTTCAACAATCTGCTTCTTGCTACCGCTGTTAGTTGTTTATGGTTTACCATAGTACAGGGTGTCATCTTCTTCAATGGATTGCCGTATTCGAGCGCGTTGACCAATGCTTATTTCTGGGGTGGAGTAGGGGTGATCGCATCAATCGCTGGCTGGCGCGCTTTATGGCAGTCCGTTCGTTAGCTGGTTTGAAAAAATCTTTTGCCGGGAACCTTTAAATCAAAAGCACAGGAGGGGTTGTCTGGTGGAGATTGAATACCTCCTGTGCTTTTGATTTCCTGCGACTGTCGAGGCCAGAAATTTTTATTTGGGGCGAGATACCTCACAACTGTTGATCCTGATTGATCAAATGTGAAATATCTTCGCCATTCAATGCCTGCCGGAAAATCTTTTGGATCGTCCTCTGAATTGTTTGAATTCTGGTAAGAGGTATATGCATTAATCCCGCGATTTCATTAGGGCGGTAATCGTCGTAAAGCAGGCGAAGAATTTGCTTCTGCTCGGGGGTCAGGTTCTCAATTACATGCGCGTAAGTCATACGAACATTGATGCTGTGTTCGAGAGACTCGCGGTCACCCATGAGACCGTTTTCAACCCATGCATAATCCCCATCTCGTAAAGCTATACGATCTTCCCACGCTTGAATGTCCTCGTTGTTGCTTCCCCTATCACCAGTGTCGTAATCTGAAAATGGCCATTCCTTTGATCGCTGGTGTTCAATAAAGGCGTTTTTTGCAACTCGGACAAGCCATGCCTGGACAGAACCTTCGCCGCTCCAGCCGTTCCTTTTATTCGCGGTTTCAATGAAGCGGGTGAAAGCATACTGGATATAATCGTCCAATTTGTCCGGGGGGATGTGGGAACAAAGGGAATAACTGATCTTCTGATTTAGAAGCAGGTAAAGAGCATTTGCAACTTGGATTGGATCAGCTTTTGATTCTCGCTTTAGCGCACGATAATTCTTTTCTTCAAGAAGCAACCGGATATGTTCAAGCTTCTCCGGGGAGATTTCCGTAAATTCATACTTTCTGGGTTTCTTTACCGGCTGGCTGGCAGAGTGGTGGTTACTTAATGAATTCTGCTTACTCGCATCATACGCACTTGCAAAACTCGTATCAAGGAGCAGGTCATCACCATCCTGATGGGCTAAGAAAGACCTCAGGATATCCTCGAAGATAAAATCAGCGTCGCCTTTTGTGAAATCATTTACGAACGTCTCGGGAAAAGCCTGGTCAACGGAATTTAACAGGTTTCTCCTTCGATTTTCTATCCTACTCCGGTATCCGCGTTTTTTTTGTCTTGAATTGATATCTACCATTACAATCACCACCAGTAAAAATAATGTACCGATACAAGACTATAAAAACATTATAGCGTTCACAATTTTTGCAATGTCTTATGGCCCATTGATTCGTCCCTCCAACAAAAATCGTCAGAAGGGAATAAGATCGCCGTTCCCACCACCGAAATCAAGGTCTTGAAGGGTGGTATCGTCTATTTCCGGCAACTCTGTCTCAGTGGGTGATTCATCAGGGTTGGTAGCAAGAAGCTCTTTCGTAATCCCCGCAACGGCGGCATCCCATGCAGATTCTTCGAAGAAACTGGTAATCTTAGCGTTCCAAATAAGATCAATGTTGATATTGTCTGGGCCGTGACGGTTCTTTTTGATCCTGAGGACGCGCTTGTTTTCGTCAGTTTCGTTTCGATCCAGAAACAGGGTCAGGTCGGCGGCAAACTCAATAGCCCGCGCACCGTATGCTTTGACGTTTCCCGCACTATCTTCTGTAATCTGCGATGCGATGACCATATGCGTGTTGTACTGCTGACCAAAACCGCGAAGTGCCCTTGAAACCGCCTCAAGATCGTCTGGGCGGGAAGTGCCAATTTTTCCCATGGTGAGTTGCTGGATGTAATCCACAACCACCAGAGCGGGGGATTTACCCCGGATGCGGATATAGTCGAGAATCTGGTTCTCGATGTACATGACCTCGCCGGTATTGCCCGGATACTGGATAGAAATGTATTTATCCATGCGTTCGGCCAGCTCTTCAATTTCTTTGGGGGTGTCACCACTCAACATAGGTATAAGCACGCTGACCGGTTGTCTGGACGCCTGGGAAAGCATCCTGTCCATCAGCTCCTGCTGTCCCATCTCGAAAGACAGGATCAACACGTCCTGACACTCATTCAGTGCGACATAGTTTGCGAGTTGCAGTACGAAGCTTGTTTTACCGAAACCACTTCTAGCCGCCACCACTGTAGATCGCTTTGGAAGCAGACCCCCTTCGTTGATTCTTTGATTGAGGGATGAAAAACCGGTTCCGAGAATATATTTCTTAGAGGCTGTATTGGGGTCTTTCGCCATTTCAATGCGCTCTTTGAAGGTTTTCGGCTCGGAGTCTAAATCGATGTAATAAACCTTCATAAGCGCCAACATCTCATCGGTCACCTGCTTCAATTCGTCATATTTGTTCAGCAACCCGTGAACGATGTCGTTTTTTTGCATCTGGTACATATCGGCCAGATACTGCCGCAGGTTTTTCATCAAACTCCCCTGAACATAGATAATGTTGTAAGGGGGTTCTTTGGTAGCGATATCGTTTTCGACTTTGGTATGACTACCAGGATAGAAGATTGCTAACGCATTTTTGATGCTCGGATCGCCCGTAAAAGAGTTGATAATTTCAGACATAGCCTGAAATTCTTCCCCTTTGTTGATCTTCAACTGACTGTCACCCAACTGCTTGATAATCGGGTGCAGGGTAGGGAAGCGAATTTCAGGAAACTCTAAAATAGATGCCCGGCTTCGACCGTCAAGATACGGCCAAGCGGCCAGGATATCTGCAACTGTGGCGATTTCGTTTTCGATGTTTTTATGCGGCATAATGGTACGGTAATCCTTTAAAGACCGGTACTTTTAAATAGCTGAAAAAGTATTCTATGAATTTATTATAGCGATTGGGGTAGGGAAGGCTTTTTCGGCAAGATCGCCTGTAAATTCGTCAGTTCCAGCCTACTCCAATCTTTTGTCGGCTTACTATCTCAGCTACGAAACACCTGATTTAGGGCAATTTTTATATATTTCAGACGCCCATAGAAGTCTAAGAGCTGACCTCAACCCGGCTTCCTTTGTTGCCATCTCTGGTCACATAAGCGACCATCGAATACATACTGGCAACATCTTCCAGATGGGTGATGACGAAAATCTGGGGGATGTTCATCTTCTGGAGTAGGGCAACGAGCTTCTGGCGCGATTCGTAATCCAACGATGCCATCGCTTCATCAAGGATGAAAAACTGGATGTTTCTGCTGGACAGAAGCATGGCTGATATTGCGACCCGGATGGCAAACGCTATCTTTACTCTCTCACCACCTGAAAGCGCGCCATAGTTTACAACCCCATCTCGCTTAGTAATCTGAATATCCAGAGTAGGTACTTCATCACCAGATTGGGTCTGTTTGCGAGAGATGAACTCGACTTTCAACACATCATTCGCCAGATTGACTGCATATTGAGTAGCGACGAGACTGAGCTGTTGGAGAGATTCTTCTAATGCCATTGCAGGTGCGCCATCTTTAACCGAAAGCACACGCAAAAGCATGTTGTCAATTTCTGCCTGTTCTCGGTATTCATTCAGCGCCTTTTCAATATCCTGTAACAGCTTTTGAGAGTTTTCACTCTGCTCAATACGGTATTGATTTTTGACCAATTTAGACCGCAACTGGCTGATGTGCTTTTCCAGTTCTGCCTCACTCTTAAAAATGATTGTCCCTTCATCATCTGCATCATCTTCGCCTTTGAAACTGTCGGCGGGCAGGTTGCGGGCTTCGTCAACAATAAAATCATCTATTTCCCGCTTTATAGATTTATAGATGCGGTAAGTATACAGAGACTCCCGGAACTCATCCGAGTTCAGAATGTGGATGAGCGGGCTTTTCTGCAGGAACTCCATAACAAAGGCTTTTCGGTTTTCCGGCGAAAGTTTTTGTCGGAGCACAATTCCCTGCGACTCTACCCGTTCAAATTCAGGTTGAATCACATTCTTCAAATACTTGAGGCGTTCATTTCGCTTGTTGTATCTGGTCTCCGACTCGGCAACCTTCTTTATTCTGGCCTCTAATTCGGCAAGAGAATTGATAAGTTCATCATAGCTATTCTTTGCTTCAGCGCGGTATTGGCGAATGTGTTCTGCCTCGTGTTCAGCAATTGGTCTGCCGCAGGTTGGACAGCTCCCGCCTTGTTCTGGGCTGTCCAGTAAAAGCACCTGCTCGAGTCGTGCTTTTTTAGCGATCAGCGCATCCCGCTGTTCGGATAACTTGGCGGCATCCTTCTTATATTTCGCCAGACCAGCAACTTCCTTTTCCAGTCCGGGAATTTCACTGACCTGGCTTTTCAATTCAACATATCGCTCACGCAAATTATTGATTTGTGATTGAAGGTTCTCACGCATTTGTTGCCTGCGCGCATTGTGTTTCAAAATAGCAGGCAGGAAAGAGTTCATATAGCGGTTGACGCCCTCGGCAAAGGTGATCGGATCAAGTCCAGAAGACGTAATAATCGATGCAATGGTGCGGAATCGCTTGCGTTTGTGGAAGTTCAACAGGGTTGATTCAAGTTCGGCAATCTGAGTTTCAAGTAACCGATTCTCTGCATGTAAAGCCTGAACTTCTTCATCATTGAGAATGTCTCTGACCAGAGCCAGTCGGCGAGCTGTAAGATCACCAATAGACTGGTTTATTTTCTTCAACGATGCCTGGATTTGTTTATTGACTTTGGCAACAGTCCTTCCCTCACATAACAGGTCGATGAGGAGATTTCTTCTTTCGCTCGGGCCGAGGGTGCTGATTCCATCAATATCGTTTTGTCCAACAATGAAAGTGTTCCGGGCAGACTCCCCATCCAGACCGAAAAGCGTTTCGCTGATATTCCAGTCGGTCGCTACGGATCGAGTGGTAAGCACCGCCCACTCTTCGCCACTGTCTTTTGGGCGGCTTCGTACAAGTACATGTTTTTTTCTGTTCGTTTTGTTTTTGTGGTACTCGCGGATAATGTTGATTTCCTGCTGGTCGTGGATAATGGTCAGCTCTACCCGGTGAAATTCTGCTTCGTTATTTGTGACATCGTTGAGGTTGGCCGAGCGAAGTATCTTTCCCGTCAGGGCGTAGTAAATCCCTTCCACTATCGTTGATTTTCCAGCACCATTTAGCCCAACAATGGACATTGCCATGGGGTATTCAAACGGGATGTAGGTATCTTTATGGGAGAGGAAGTTCTGCAAACGAATTGAATGGAGATACATGCTAGTTCCTTAGTCTGTACTGGCATTAATGAGTGTTCGTAAACGGATAATGATCTTGGTTTTCTTATCCGGTGGGATTTCAGGTTTATTTTCCAGATACCGTTTGACCAGTGAAATCACCGTGTCCCCGGTTTGCCAGACCACATCATCCTGAGGGGCAAGCTCGCCATCCGTCTGGTAAGTTTTGTCAATCTTTAAAAACCCGTAATGACCGTCCAAATTATCCTGGATGGCAACAGGATTGATATCCAGTCCATCTTTATCTACAACGAAGTAGACTCTTACAAACCGTTCTGGATCAGCGGGTGCGTTTTCCAGAATATGAGCAAGAATTTCATCCTCGGATTTAAACCGGGATGTTTTCAGCACCAGATTGGAGTAGGGGCGAATAAAGATATCCCTCTCAATCAGTTCAAGTTCTCTGGTGTCAGAATCAATTTCGGCCAGGATATACCCGTGAGGAATATCCCATTCAGAAAAATTCACCGGGTAAATTGACCCCGGATAGCAGACCCTCATTTCTGGTCTGCATGCGCGCAGATGAATATGACCAAGTGCTACATAGTCATATCCCGTGAATTTGGCCGGATAGAACACGATATCCTCACGAGCAATGCTGGCAGAGAATTGGCTTCCCCCTAAACGATCAATATCTGCGCCTGAATAAACATTCTGCATAGTTCCATGTCCGGCAAACACCTTAACGGCGTCCGCCGGTGCTTTTTCTGCGGCTTCCTCTGCGAAGTCATTCAGCATGGCTTGCAGAACTTGTGTAGAACTTGCCTTCGCGCTGTCCAGCCCTTGAACGCCTTCAATATTTGAGATCATGGTTTTCATAGGCCAGCCCGCGCAGACGAAGCAGACCTTAATTCCATCCTTCGTTTCCAGGTTCAGCACCGTAGGATCAGATACGATATGTAAGTTGTTCACCGAAAGTTCGGCCACATCGGAAAGCATATGGGTATTGGACACGATATCGTGATTGCCCGCGAGGATGATGACCGGCGCAATTTCTGTCAGCCGTCGAATACGTCTGGCAAGCGTGGCGAGGATGACGCGGCTGTTAATCGGACGATGAAACAGATCGCCTGTGATTAAGATGAAGTCTACCTGATCCTGAACGGCGTTATCAATTGCAATGTCCAGTGCTTTGAAAACATCAAACAGGGACTGATGCATAGAAAGAGCCGCATAAGGCACAGGCATCAGCTTGCCGATATATGTGCCGACATGCACATCGCTCATGTGCATAATCCGAATCTTTCGTCCCATAGGCCATTACCCTTCCTTTTGGTTTTTGTCGATCCAGAGCAGGTTCAGGAAGGCGTAGGCTTCATACCATTCCTTTGTTGCGAAGAAAAAGCTCGGATGGACGAGATTCTTGCTGATAAACGGCAGGAACGGGAAAGTACTCTGATGGAGCATATGGCTCAAACCGGTGTACACCAGCACCGAATGGCGGTTGGCCTGAATAATTTTCTCCACACTTTCACGGTATTGGGCGTCCACGAGCTCCGGGGCGCTGACGTACACAAATCCCCGCCGAATAAGCTTCTTTTCATTGGACAGTTCACGCAGAAGCCTGAATCTCTCCACGATAAAGTCATCGGGGGGAGTGAGAATGTAGCAGAAGCGGGTGCGAATTCGGTGATTTACAAACCAGCGGTAGTCATCCTTTTCCAGGCGTTTCAAAGACTTGTAGACCGGGGATTCCTTGGGGTTGGCTTCCAGATTCGGTACAACAAGATTTTGCAACTGCAAACTCTGAAGCTCCCAGAAAAAGCCCTTTTGTGCCGCCATGCCACAATTGCAGGCTTCTCTGGTGTTGACCGTAATGCCGTTGTTGAAACATTTGACACACAACTTCCCCGTTCCAGCACATGTGGGGCACATATAGGAGTTGTGCGGTTTGCAATCTGTACATTCTCGAAAATCGCCATCAGGATTGATAAAACTGATTGGTTTGTTCTTCATGTAATCTCCCTACTCGATGACTGCAGTAGCAATATAAGGATTGTTGCCTTTTGTCTCCTTTTGATTCCTCTGCTTTTCCGCAAGAAGCATCATTCCAAGTGACGTTTTTGCCGGATTCTTTGGATTGGGCGTCCGGTGAGGTTCAGGAACATACCGGTAAGAATTGAAAAGGTGAGGAAGCAGAGTGAGAATTTCGTCCGGCGAAAGATGAAACTCATTGATAAGTTTCTGCCAGTAAACGCGCCAGATTTTGTAGGTTTCAGGGGGAATGCGGTTGGCGACATCCTCACCATCGCGCTCCAGATGAAATACCCTTGTCAATTCGTCCAGAACATCCATTTCGCCGCGTACCGATGACACAGCTGCGATTTGGCCCTGGTCGAGAATGTCGGCTATTACGGAACCATTCCTGACTTTGACGCCAGATTCAAAATTCTCGGAAATATACACGTCCCAATCGTTTTGAGATTCGTAACAGGTCTTGGCAATGGCATAAAGCAGGTTGTTCCGGTCAGCATTGAGAGGTTTGTTACCACAGAAGTAGTTATCTTTGATGAACTTTTCTCCGTTATGGGTGACGAGCTGAAACAGGAACGCGAGAATAAAACCTGACGTTTTATTCCTCCTTTCCCCATTCGCACCATGCAATTTCATGTACTTCAGAATGTCTAGAAAATCAGTGGGGAAGGGGAATGAAAGAAACTCACCATTGATGAAATAGCCGTACCCGGAATCATCCAAATCGGAAAACAGCTTGCGGTAAAGGGGGATGAGGTTGTAATCCCCATCTTCATCTTTACCCAGATACTGCTTGTCTTTGATTTTTTCAGCCAACCGGTTGATTTCCTGACGTGCATCGGGTGTTGGGTCACCAATCTGGAGAAGGGTATAAATTCGCAGGATCAAAACCCGGTCGGATTCGTCCAGTTCTTCGCAATCGTGCAGAAAATCTATCAAGCGCAGTGGGATATACAGGGTCTCGTCCCACGTTAACCCTGCCGAATCCCAATTGATATACGGACGAAATTGAAGAGGCATAAATATTTCCCTCGCAACAGTTGGGCTAAAAACATTATAGGAGTGAGATTTTGAAAAAGGCCGGTTGCTATAATATTTTTGAAACAGCATCCCCCCTGATGATTTAAAGGTAGAGATAAATGGCAAATTTCAAAGTATTTGGGTATGAACAAAAATTCGTAAAGGTTGCGAAAACCACCCCGGATTTAACCAATGACGTAGGAAAAATCCTCTATTTCCCCCAGAATCGAGGCTTCGCTCTCGTGGTCAAACCGACAACCACAGAAGTCCCTCAAATGCTTACGTCAGTAATGGATTCGGAAAATGAAGATGAACTGGCGAACTACGTGATGCTGGAGACGGATCGCGTTCATTACATTTGCCAGTGGCTGTTCTATTTGACCGATGGGGGGGCGGTTGTCCCCGGTACCGCCTTTGATCTGCCGGAAATCCCTTCGGACGCGGTTGACCTGACCGATCTGAAATCAGCAGGCCTGGAACATATCCCTGACTTCTCCGGCTTAATCAAAATCTATATTCCGGCGGTGATTGACAATGAAATTGTAGATAAGCATCTTACTTTCTTGCGCCGGTTACCAGAAGAGCCTGAACGCTACGTGTATGAACTGCTCGTTCAGGCTCTCAATCACGCAATCCGAATCCGTAACCCGCGAATCATTGCGCTGGTGGATTGTCTGATTAAGGACGAGAACGTTCACCAGCTTGTTCTTAAGTATTTGAATCACAACCCCGCTGAAAGTAAAGTGACTTCCGTTGAGGAGGGACTGATTAAGGCTGTCACCTACGAGATGCCTATGGTTGGGGATTTGTGCAAATTCCGCACAGCACATGATTGGGTTTACGGGGCCGTAATGGGGGTATCCTACAGTTATGAGAATCTTGACCTTTCTGAACGCTTGCTAGACCTCATGCGTCAGCGCATTGTCCCTAAACAGGTAACTTACAAACCGATGGTCTCCGTACCGATTGGATCAACCAGGCCCGACACTTCCATCCGTGAATACCCGGAGTATGGCTATCCGGTTGTACCGATTACTGAGGACGATATCAAAATCATTTACCCTGGAAACGGGCGGCTTGGCAAGAGTGGGAGATACGATATCAACTTTGACGTGGAGCGGTTGCGCGAGCGATCCATCGGGGTGTTTGGAAAAAGCGGTACGGGTAAATCAACCCTGGTTCAACTTCTCGCCTGTGAAATGATTCGCAACGGCGAAACCCTGCTTATCTTTGACGAGCATACGGAGCTGGCGAAAACCCATCAGGCGGTCGGGATGATTAAGCCCGGGTTGCAGGATATTTTCCCGCATTGTGTACGCACGGTATCGTTTGGCAAATCCATTTTCAACACGCCCGACGGGAAACAACATCAGGCAGATGTCACAATGAAAATTCCGATTTCGGTAATCACCGAGGAAGACATTCTGCAAATTTCAGATGCTCTCATTCTGACCCCGACCGCTCCGTTTGTTCTGTCAACCATTTCACGGTTGATTAAAAAAGAATGGGCTGGAGAATACGGGAGTCTGATTGAAGCCATACTCTTTATGAAGCATGACCACTACGTTGAACTTACGGAAGGGTCTGCGGAGTTACCAATGACCGTCAACGAACACAGCTTGAACGCGGTCAGGAATCGCCTCTCACGCATCTTTCTCCGGGACAGTGATAATCTCAACGATTATTACACCAGAAGCAAAAACCCAAATGAGATGAAAAACTCTATTGGGCAGATTCTGGAATGGCTCAAGCAGGGGCAGTCGGTCATCATCAACTCTGCTTCGGATACATACGGATTTGTGTTGATTATCAATGTCATCTTCCGCATGATTATCAACGAGTGGCAGAAAAACAAGCCCCGACCGCTGACCATTTTCCTCGAGGAAGCGCACCGTCTCATTCCCCCGAACAACGAGACATTAGTCGGCATGGTGGCGCGCGAGATGCGAAAATACGGTGCAACGCTGTGCATCATTGACCAGACGCCGAAGAAAATTGACAACGTGGTGGTCAAACAGATCGGCACGTATTTCATCTTCCCACTCGACCAGTCGGAAGCCAGTTGTGGCGTAATGCCCGAAAACCTTCCGGTAGGGGAGGTACTTTCTCGCCTGGCATCGGTGGGGGAGGCGTATGTTCACGGATACACCTTCCTCCTTCCTACGTATGTGAAAATCCATGATTACTACGAGCTTGCCAATGGGATTATCAAAGAAAATCAAAAGCTGTTGGGCAAGGTTGGTGCGGGGCAATCTGGCGGGCCGACGCTTGCCAGCTTCTATTCGGGAAATAAGCCCGGATTGTAAAGTGATATGGTAAGCCTTGGAGGTGTGTTTTTAATGGAAAAGGTCATACATGTTTTCCGCTGTGTTCGCCATACACATAAAGCATCTGGGCTGAAATTACTCACGGTGTTTTTTCGGATCACCCCGGGATTTTTTGTCTCCCATCGAATTGTGCTGGCACTCGAACCATGGTTAGCCAGTCTGTTTGACGAGGAGATTCGCTTCGTTACGATTATCAACAATAACAACGGAATTCAATTCAAATACACTTCTATGAATGGTTGCTGGTTCCGAGTAATTATGAGCGGTGGAAATTCAGACACCAGCAACCGCATTGTGTTTTACTCCCATGATGAAGATGTTCTGAACCATATACTTGAACGAATAACCAGCAAACTCCCGCTCGATACGGAAGATCGGTTCGTTGAATATGGTGAAGAAGTGGAGACGCAGATTGAGATTTTTGATGCTACCGATATGGCACAAGTGCTAGGTGCGTAAAGGTTGAAATCCTAAATTAAACTAAGTATCAAAAAGGGCATCCATTCGATGCCCTTTTTTGTTTTCAGAATATCGCTCGAATCCTCTGCTTTGCGTCATTAGATCAGTAGCAGGGTAGAGGAGGAACAACGTGGTTTGCAGTAATAAGGTCAACAAACTTAATCCTATTCTGAAAAACGGTGCAGGAGTTACCGGGCATCTGTCAAACGCGATTAGCAAACGGACGCAGGAAATTCTCACCAATCAGGGTGACTGTCTCTCGTCTCATTATTTTGATTTGTTCCGCCAAAAAGCATTAGACAAAGATGCGCACAGGCGGGGGATGGCAGTTGCAAAACTTTGCGCGCTTCCAAGCCGAAAGTCGGCACAAATCCTTCAGGAGGTAATAGAGAAATATCCTGACGACAAATCCACGCGCCGTGCGGCGATCAGTGGCCTGGTGCGAATGGGTGATAAGGGGGATCTTGCTATGGCACGCCTCGCGCTGGATCACCGGAACGACTTTTGTGCAGAAATTGTCGATATTCTTGAAGAACATGAAGTGAGTGATGGGGCGCTCACAAAAAATCAGCGGCGGTTATTAGAAAGCATCCTTACGCATCCCCTCAGCGCCGCTGGACGCGACCGCGCTCTAAAGTATTTCTCAAGCAGGAAAAACCCACCGATAGGGAAGTTTTATCGGGAAGCAACCTGTTCCAAGCCTCTATGCCCGAAGGCAGTGAAAGAAGATATGGTGCGCGGGCTGTTTATGACCTACCAGAATCAGTATGACCGGTACAAAACATTCGCCCAATCTACAATGACCCCCCATGAAAAACGGCAGGTCATCAACAACATGCTAACCTGCCGTTATATGCTGGAAAAAATCTCCCGATCCCACACGCCCATTCGAGACTGCGCCAGAAGATATCTGGAAAAGCTACCGCCAATGGACAGATCAGTTCGCCAATATGCATCTATGCTTGGTGACGTTGGCATTTTCAAACTCGCCTCAGAAACCATAAAAGCTACCCCCGCCTAAAAGCGTTTTTTTGTTAGGTCTTATGTATTATCCTCTCCAATAGGTAGTGACTGGCAGACAGGACAGAAAAAAGTCGCGCGTCCATTCAGTGTAGTCTGATTAATCGGCGTGCCACAGCGAACACAAGGTTCTCCTTGCTGATTGTATACCTTGAGTGGGTAACTGCCTTTTAGATAGGCCCAATCACTATCTGCGCCACCGTGATCAATGCTATCCTGTAATATTTTCTTCGCCGCATCTACGATAGCTTTGACCCGAATGTGGGTGAGCTGGCAGGTTTTGCTTTTTGGGTGGACTTGGGCGGTGAACAGAATTTCGTCTGCATAGGTGTTGCCAATACCAGCAACGATTTTCTGGTCGACAAGAGCCGCTTTCACATTGCGTTTTGACTGCTGGAAAATTTCGTATAGATAATCACAATTGAAGCCGGCACTCAGTGGTTCAACGCCTAGTTTTTCAAAATATTGCTCTAAATTTGCGCATAGATTAACTTTCGCAATCCCCTTCGGGTCATCTAAGTCCAATCGACGTCCGTTTGTGAAGTGAAGTGAATAGCGCGTAATCCTCCGTAACGGTTTTTCAGCCGGTCGAAGGATTAGCTGTCCGGTGAGCATCAGGTGAACAACCAGCGTATGTTCATTGTCCAGCGTAAATAATATCTGTTTCCCGCGCCTTGACACAGATTTGATCTGACATCCAATTATAGACTTTGCGTCCAGCGGGGAGGCCTGGCTGGTATGTGCCTGTAAATCCTGAATCGTCTGTCCAATGATAAAGGGCGATTGTTGAATGCGGCGAGCTATCGTTTCAACCTCGGGCAATTCAGGCATCTTCCCACTCCTCACCGCAGTCTGAAAAAACATCGTTCATAACGTCCCTGATGATCTCGTAGGGGACGCCGTTGGATGCTAAAAAACGATACATGCGCTGTTTGGCTTTGATAGGGGGGATATTCGTTAGCAGTTTTAGGCGCTTTCGGGCAAGGCTTAGAGCGTCCGCATAGGTATATTCTTTTCGTTCCTTTTCCTTCAATACAGGCTTCTTCTTTTCGATCTTTTCTGGATTGTCAAATTTGATCTGCTGGATGACAGATTGAGCCATATCGGGGGCGTACCCCTGAGAAACCAGATACTGGTAAACCTTATGCTTCGCCTGGTGAAGCGGCTGGTTTCTGTACATGTTTTTGCGTTTATTGGCCAGGGCTACAGCTTCAGTGTAGTGTTCCTCCGAATCCCGAAACTCAATTTCATAAACATTTGATTCCGGGAAGTACCGGTCGACAGCATCTCCTACGTCCCCGGTCAGAAAGCCTTTGCCTATTAGGAACTGGTATAGCTTCTGTCTGGCGCGTGCAGGGTGCATGTCCTTGTAGCGGACTGCCTGCTTTTCAGCCAGACGCCGGATTGTCTCCCGGTCGTCTATTGTTTCCAGTGCTTTTTGAATAGATTTTTTGTTGATGCCCTTTCGCATCAACTTGTGGGCGATGGTACGCTTACTCTGAAGTTTGTTTCTGGCATAGTTGGAAGCAAAACCTTCGGCGTAGGCATCATCATTTGGCAAAAGCCCCAAATCCAGCAAGCGTTCAATTGTTTGTTCAATAAAATCAGGATCAAACCCTTTTCTCCCCAGTTTTTGGCGTACTTCTTCTACCGTTCGCCAATTTTTGGAAACATAATTCAATCCGGTGCGAAAGCAATATTTGTAGTTATCCTCGCGCTTGACCTGTTCCATCCACTCAGCGGTCACGTCCATGCCGTTAAAAAGCCCGTGTTCGATCACCAGGTCAATGTCCAGCGCGAATGCAAATTCACCATCAATGAAGATGTTGAAGCGTTCCTGATTAGATTTCTGTTTCTCGATTTTGGTAATTTCCATACCTGAATATGTGTTTTCTCCTATCGTATTTTTGGAGTTTCATTCCATTCTCGGCCATCCAGAAAACGCTCGTCCACCTGCAAGCCAAGTCGAATCATCATGGTGTCGTCGCCGATATCCTTCCATGGCCATGCATATATCCCGGTATCATCGTGAATCCACGGAATCATGTGGGAAGAAACCAGCCAGTCGCCCCAACCTTCAAAGTAAAAGGGAACACCTGCCCTGTAAGATTGATCTCGTAACAGTCTTATCCAATTGGGGTGGGGAGGTCGGGAATCTTCGCCAATTTCACCCCCGGCCACAACCCAATCGAGATACTTGATAAGAGATTGGCGAATTAGATCGCCATCCGAGGTGCGATGGGTATACAAAGTGGATAGATCAATCTGGCCTAAAAGGGGGTTGGCATAAGCAAAACGAACAGCCGCCGGGGTCTGGATTAGATAAGGGATGCGATCTTCTGCTGTCGATTGATCCTCGATGCGGACGCCTACCCACAAATTACGCAGAGGCCAGCGGTGAACTGGAATCGTTCCGATATGATGACCCGGTGCGGCTATCCATCCATTGTCAGCGAGAGTCCACCGGCACAAATAATCCCGCATCCGGTCAGCACGGCTTGTCACAAGAACAAAGGTGTGCTGAGGTGAATCCCTGATTGTCATAAAGACCTGTGTGATGAACGAATCGGGCACGTCCTTATGAAACAAATCCCCCGTTGAATTTACAAAAATTCGCATGGGTAAAAACCAGTCATAAGGAAGTTGCAGGCGATCCTGTTGCAGTATTACTGTTTGTTCGGCAAGACAATGGGTACACCCATCGCTGACCTTTTCACAGCCTGTTGTCGGGTTCCAGACCTCATCAGCCCAGTGTGGTTTGAACTTCATTCGCATACCTGTAAGCACTAAAACATCTGAGGAGTAAGCCATCAAAAAACTCTGTGTGCAGAGCCTTACGGTTCACCTACTTGATCCATCAAAAGTATGGGTATTTTTTTCTCAAAATTATTATAGGAAGCAGGATTCAGAAGAATATTGGTGCAGTCTCGTCATTACGAGTGAAGGTTTATCAAATAAAAGACTTTGGAAAAGTGATAATGGTTTGCGGGAAATACACCTATAAAATCAAAGAACTGATTCGCGATCTCGGCGGAAATTGGAGTGACGCGGGATTACAGTTGGGGAGGAATTCCGCAGTCGAGGAAATTCATTTACCCCCTGAAATTTTGAAAAAGAAAACCCAGGTAGAAATTGACCTGCCGCAGTACAGCCGCGCTTTTTATTTACTATCCAACGGAAAAGATGATCAGCTTCAAGAGCTTTTTAAAAACTTCCAAAGGGAATTTGATATTCACATTTTCTGCAAGCACTCGCTGAAATTTGATAACTATATGAACATAAACCACAGAGGGCATTCGTTTTCTCAGACTCCATGGCCCAGAGTAAAACTGGTCATGCAGGGTAGTGTAGGGAATATACTTAAGGCACTTGGCAGTCAATACAGCAATAAAGGATGCATGCCAGAGCTGGTCAGAGATGACGACATTGATCTGCTGGCGTATCAGGTTATCAAAAAGGCGGCTGTTTCATACATCAAGAAGCAGAGCCGGAAACACCGATCCAACGACCGTCCATTTTATCAGGTAAAAAAACAACCGGTCTGGTACCATGTAAGTCCACGCCGGTTGAAAAAAGGAGACATCCTGACCCCATTGAGAAAATCGAGCGGATCGTGGGGGCCGAAGGATTTTGTTTATCTGAACAACTCGCCTTATCCCCACTACACAATGCTGAAAACCATTCTCAATGACACTGAACGATCCTGGCACGTTTACGAGGTTGAGCCGCTCGGAAAGGTCTTTATGGGGGAGTGAGATGATGCTTGTGTGGATAGAGCCAGGGTGATTCGGTATATTGGGAACGTCCGGGGAATAATGAATCAGGAAACGCCAGCACAACTGCTGGATGCCTGTGTGGATAGCGAGACCGGGTCTGTGGACAGTGACTTCGTATCAACGTCTTATGTTCGCGGTAAAGACGCGAGATCGGAGCGCCAAAAATATAAAAACAATTTGGGAAGGATAAGCGATAAGATCAAAAATCAAAAAAATCGGGCAGTTAAATAGAAAAATAAAGTTTTTTCATCCTGTAATTGAGGCTAAGTTTTTATATCAGGGAGTAATAGTATGGTATGCGCCAATCAAACCGAACATAGTAAAAATGAAACCCGGGCGGCGGTCAGGGCATTCAAAATCCGTCATCAAAACCAGACCCGGTTGTAATCGCCACGAACCGCCTCGATAAGATCGAAAATTCATATTGGGCAGAACCCGCCAAGAATGGGACGACCTGGGCTGGTGCAACTGATGAACACGGGGATATTGCGGTTGCCCTTGCCGATATCATCGAAATGGCTACGGGAGAACGCCCTGCAGATACAGGATGGAGATACAAGCCTGACCCGGTTGAGGCTAAAAACGTCATCAGCGAAGCCATCCGTGAACGGGTGAAGAAAATTCGAAAAATTGTCACCAAACTGGCCGGGGATGGTAGCGATCCCGTTTTACTGGCAGAAATTGCCTCGCGGCTGGTTCTTCCCTGAGAGATTGCCACTGGAATAGAAGAGGAATAATTAATTCCCCGCCGCAGACTTGAAATACAAATAATGCCGCCCTTTTTACTGGGTGGCATTATGATTTTTTAGCAGGGAGGACATTTCCCTTTTCAGGCGTAGGAAATCGTGTTGATAAGCAAGGGTGCTTCCGGTATGTTTTTCGCTGAAAAGATACATGTATTTACCGCGTGGAATATCAGTGATGTCGAACAGATTCCATTTGAAGCTGTATGCACTTCTCAACAGTACCATTGCCCTGCCGTTTTCAGGCTCAATAAAAATATCTACTAAACCCTTCCGTGACCCGGCATAGACCTCTTTTTTAGTGACCTTGTAATTATTCTCTACTTCCGAAACCGCCTTTTTGTACGCTTCTGCATCTATCCGCCGGAACTCTTCCAGATCGTAAATAACTCTTTCTCTGGATTTATTCCTTTTGTTATATCTCATCAAAAACTCCTGAAAATTATTATTTATCAATATATTAGCAATACAAAATATTTATTTTAGTAGAATTAATATACCAAACTGGTTCTGCAACACTGCACGTTTTCTTCCAGTGGGGTAGGGGAAACAAAAAACAGACCTCATCTGGAAATCTAGAAAAGGTCTGTTATGAACGGGCTAATCACTGTCACTCGGTTGGGAATATCGGAATCTTGTTTATGTTTTCTACAGCCGAGTCGACAACTTCGTTTTCTGTTCTGAGCAAATTGCCGAATACCATCACAGCAATAAGCAAAACGACCAGCATTAAGACGATAAACGGCAGAACTTCCATCCCTGATCGATTTTTTAGAAACATGACAACCTCCTGTCGTAATGACCGACTTCCCCTATAAGACAGTCAGTCTGGTGGGGTCACTGTACGATTTCCAGCGCGCTGATGCTGTAAACCGTAGTGGTCATTTTTCGCAAAAGCACCGGCATATCGATAACTGGTGGAATTTCCATTGCGATGACCACTACGAACGGTTCACGGTAGTTGTAGACCTCACAGCTCACATCTGAACAAAGCCGGTTCGTGCAACCACTCCAGCTATTATAGGTGGCCTGCATACACGTCTGGAAATTCGATCCTTCACGCGCCCACCCAACCTTATACTCCGTCGTGGGGATGAAGCTCGTTTCAACGTAAGAATCAATTATCTTGCTTTTCACATCATTTACCGTTACCCCTTTGTGGGTTGCCAGATAGCGCGCTGTAACATCTGCCGCGGTCGCCAACCTCATCTTCGTAAATGCCTGAAACATGACGTTGATCGAGGTGAATGTCACATACAGGAAGAAGGCGATAGCGATGATAGTGGCCGCGGCGTCATTCGCCTTTACCCGTTGGATACCAGATTGTTCGTATGTCCGAATGAACATTCTCTGCCTCCTGTTACTCCCACGGCAGGAAGTTTTCTGTAGGAGTGTCGGTCAATGTGTGAGCGTATGCTTTACCCAGGACGCGTATTGTCAATGGTTCCCATAAAACGGGAACATAAACTTCTGCTGAAACCTCAACCGCTACCGCTGGTTCACACGGTTTCCATATGTAATCGCCGGGAAGGGTTTCCGGTGGATTCGCCTCCCTTGGAAGACTGAGGGTTATCGGAGATGCACAAATTGGATTACCATTTGCGCCTGTCCCTGCTTTAGTGGCATAAACATATGACTTCGTTCCGGTGATCGTACATTGACTCCCATCACATACTTTACTTCCATAGGAGCTGATATATTGGTTTAACAACTGCTTTGCCTTAGTTTCATTCAGCAGTACGTTTTTGCTTTCGTCCTGAGCGAGTTCAAAGTCACGGCTCAAAGAGAGCGAATATAAAGCCGCCGCTTTTGCAAAACGGGTCAATTCGTTGTGAACGGTCAGGACGTAGAAAATATTCGTAAATCCGATAAAAATAAAAGTCATCATCGCGATCAGAAATATCTGTGCCGCGACCGAACTGGCTTTTATTCGTTTACTGCAGGCACTTTCACCTCGCAGAAACATTACTACACCTCTTTTTCCAGCTTCATCACTTCCCTGTATCCCATGACAGCAAAGATCAGCGCCAAAATTGAGATCATCCCAGGGACTTGATAAAACACGTTATTCGTAGCCGCCCCATACCAGATCATCCCCACCATCGTAGCAAGCATTAAGAGGGGGATGAGCGGAATCGGGGTTTCACCGCTTGTGTCCGTTGGCGCATCCGGGTAAAGCTTGCGAATATTTGCAGTCAAAGGCTGAGTTTTGGCGCTCGGGTCTGTCAGTTCAAAATAGAGACCGTAAAGGATGTACAAAAAGTTCTTCGGCTTTTTCTGGAATCGCGAAATAACCTTTGCCGCCAGCATCAGCAAATAAATTCCAAAGAGGGCAAAGACAAAATACAGATAACCTTGAACGCCAAAAATTGCCATATTCGCAAACAGCACGTTGAAATCAGACTCGCCGCGCCGGGGCATCAGGAAGGCCAGCACCCAGAACACACCCATCATCGAAATTAGAATCGCCTGTTCCTGGTCGAACCAGTTATTGTGCATGGCGAGAACGTATCCAATCAGATAAACAAGACCACCAGCAATTTGTAAAGCTCGCTGTTCGTACAGGAAAAATGACCACCCAAAGAAAATCCAATAAGCGGCAAGCGCAATCCACTGTGCCTTGAGAACATATGCCGCCGTTGTGATCCCTATCAGCACCCAGGCCATTTTTACCGTTAGGGCGCGATGTTTGAAATCCTGATGGGAGGCCACAATCAAAGCAATCCCATATACGACCAGTAGAACGGCAAACACTGCCAGTTTGAAAGATTCAATATCGAGGATCGAAGCAAGATCTATTGTCGTCATATCATCACTCTCTTTCTGGTCTGTTGGGATCGACTAATTACCGATTGCTTCACGCATTTCATTCAGCCGATTTCCGAATGTCCCCATCAACTTATACATAGGTACAGCAACTGCAATCAGGGTAATCAGAATAATCATTACGATTTCGATGGTATTTAACCCACCGTTTCGGTTTATTAGAAACATGGATTTACCTCCTTAGTAAAAAACAATTACCGTCTTTTTTTCATATGAAAGACGGTAATTGCGCAAAATACACATTTTTGTTCTTTATTTGACTATTTTTTTCACTTCGCTGGCGGGAACATCAATTCCCTGATCATAATAAATGATTCAAGCTCCATCTGAAGGAAGTGGTCTTCATCATATCCAGAAATGTCTTTATACATCCCACTGAATACCGAAATCAAATCGTGCTTTTCCAGCTTTTCTGTAATTTCAGGGAACGGGCTTTCGCGAACGATCTTTCTTGAATCCTCCGCAACATCATCTTTGTGCTTTTTTATATCGTCAGCGTTCGTATCGATAGACAGCCAATCGCGGCAGAAAAAACCGGACTGGTAAATACTGTCGAGTGTGGTGATGTAGATTCTTTTCAGGCTGGGTAGAAGCTCTTTTTTCAGACGGTTTACTGCTGACCAGTAAAAACGCGTCGCACGCTTGCTATCGTTGAACACGAACAAGAGGCTGGTGCTTGCTGGTGAACCCAGGTGAAAATGACCAGCGCTGTATGCAAGTTGATAGTCTGCTAGTTTTTTCAGCAGGATATCGTTCGATTCGGTACCGTTATCATACTCCAGGAAGTAACTCCGGGAAATCGCAGTATCGCCTTCCTGGTATCTGACACGGAAAGTATAGTCGGGGCGAGCAAGAACCTTTTTCCCTCCGGTTGTACCTTTTGGAAAAATTCTTCCATCCCACTCACCGACCCCATCCAGTTCCACCCCGATTCCCGGAATCATCAACAGAAGGCGTATCAGGTTCGTCAGACGGATAATAATTTCAGTGACGATGATATTGTGCATCCCGTATTTCTGTTCGGTCAGGATGCTGTCCTTTTTCCAGCCTATTTCTGCTAACGATTGATTTTTTACAGAGGATATATAGCGCGCACCGGCGGGACCAAGGATAAAACTCATCGAAGGCAGTGGGTATAAAGCCAGATTTTTCTTCTGTTTATCCTCGATATCAATCACATGCAGAAAATGCAGGTAATAAAGGCGCGCAAAAAGTTTGGCTACAAACACATGGGCTTCCTCAGTGTACTGGGGGAGCAGAAATTGGGCCGCCTGCTGGATGCTGACCGTCCGAAACAGAGTGAACATATTGAGAATGTTGACAAAATCATCCTGAAACAGACCCTTTTCTTTCAAATCATAAAGATATTCGGGGGAAAGCACCTTATTGAGAGAAACAAAAGGCCTGGGGTAATCTTTTTCCAGCCGGTTTACAAAGTTTTCGCCTTTGAGTGCTAACGTGTTTTCGGTATAAAAACTAACCAGGTTGGTTGCCATTCATCTTCTCCACTGAAATTATTCTTCGACTAGATGTTTAATCAGGATGCCCGGAAATTCAACTTCGTCCGATGCAATCTGCGGCATGGGGAAAATACAGAATTTGTTGTTGTTTAGATATTCCTGTTGCCACCGTGCAATCACTTTTAAAATGTGATCGTATTCTTCCTGTTTGTCTTTCTGGAGATCCAGAAGAGCGTTATGTAGCTGGTTCTTTTCGAATAATTTGCGCGCCCCTTTCCCAGATCGCTTTACGACCTGAGAACCACGCCTGTCAACCTTCTCTTCAAGAAGGTTTTTCCATTTGCGCGCATCGATCCCCAGATGACGGCACAGGTCGGTACTGCTGATGACTTTTGGCAGTGAATCGATGTTTTTCAGGTTGCAACTAATCAGCTTTTCGATGTCCACCAGCAGTTGTTCTTCAAGGTAAATCCGAAGATCGGGCCAGTAAATGTAATACTGGCGATCCAGGATGATCGCTTTAAGTTTTTTATCGTGGATTAACTTGAACAAGGTTGATTTCGCCAGCTGTTTAACGTGTTTTGGAATAAGCGCGGCCTTGATATACATATCAACACTTTCCTCCATCCGATGATGGGTTAAAACGCGTCAAAGAATGAGCTGAGATCATCATCTTCAACGCCACCTTTTGATTTTTTATTCACGCCAAAGCCTTTACCACCACCAGACTTCGACTTACTGCTCCCGCCTCCGAGGTCAAACAGATCGCCTCCACCAAGCACATCTTCCTCGGTTTGTTCCTGACGCTCTTCCATGATTTGTGAAATCTGTTTATTGAGGCGTCCAAGAATAGCGTCAATCTCGTAAGCGGGCACACCAATTTTCAAACGGCTGAGTTGCTCGATACGCTTCTTTTTATCCGGGATGTAACCCGGTTCCTTCAAAAGGATTTGTCTTTGAGCCTCGCCCCATTTCACTCTCAGCTTTTGATAGCCAGCGAAAAGTTCAGGACTGACGCTCACCAGAGTTTTATAGAGATGGTTGTGTACCCCCGGATCATTTGCGGCACGGGGGTTTAATTTCATAACGTAACCCAGGAGTTGTTCGGGAGACTTGAAAACATCAGGCTTCTTATCACTTAACGCAATCCCAAGTCGTTTAGCAGTTTCCGCATCCAAATCCTGCGTAATCGGTTCTATTTCTTTCTTTTGGGGCAGAGGAGGCGGTGGGTAGGTATAAACCGTTACATACTCGGGGTTCTCCTTGCACATCAATTTCAAGTGCGCCATATAGCGTTGCAGACCTCCAAAATCTGCCGCTGTCAACTTGCCGACGAAAATATTTTCAAAAGCACGGGCGTCTTTGGGCTCTAGCCTGAACACAACCTTTGATCCAGTATTGGCTTCGACAGCATCTTTTGTTTCTTTGGGGAGCTGGTCAAAGAACTGCGAAACTAGAGTTACGGCAAGGTGCATCTTACGGGCTTCTGCCAGCATCTTTTTGACTTCTTCACCGGTGCCTGCGACGAAAGTAGCGAACTCATCGATATAGAAGCCTGTTGGCTGGCGGAAGCTTTTATCCATTTCACCTCTGGACATAGCCGCCTTAAATACCGCTGAGACGATAAGAGAACCCAGCAAAGTCCTGTTGGATTCCCCCATTTTCTGATTCATCTTCGCCAGGACGATAGAGCCGCTGTCCATAAGCTTGCTGAAGTTGAGTGAATTCTTCGGCTGGGCGATGATGCGCCGAAGAATTACGTTGTTTAAGAAGGTGTTCAGGCGAGTTACTGCCGGGTCAAGGATATTAGCCTGTTCTGTTTCGCTCTTCGCCATGAAGTTCATCCACTCTGTAAGGAGAACTCCATCGTCCTCGGTAAGCCCTTCAATTACATATTCCCGGTATGCCGGCGTTGCCAGAAACGCCTGCAGGTGCAGAACGGTTGGGATTTCACCTCGTTTAGGAAGCACCCGCATAATTGTCTGGACTGCGTTGCCCATGAACCTCTGCATGCGTTTAGCCTGCTCCCAGGATGATCCCATCGCTTTCGCAAATACCGATAGCACGTTGTACGAGTCAACCTCCACATCCTCTGGCTTTCCCGAAGTTTCCATCATGTTGAGGCCAAAGGGCCAGGGATCAGTAGGGTCAATTAAGAAAACGTCGCCCTCGCGATTATCCGGCACACGGATCAGCACGTCCTTTGTCAGGTCTTCATGGGGTTCCAGAACAATGATCGAATAGGGTCTGCCGGTCGGCTGGTGGATGCACGCCATATCTGCAACAATCATGTTTTGCAAACATACCGACTTACCAACACCCGTAGGGCCAATGACATAGGTGTGGTAACAAATATCGGGGTTCTTCCCGGTCAATCTCAGCCCAATAGGGAGCTTGACTCCATTCGGGGTAGGGTAGTAACCTATCAGGCGGGCTGGTTCACCTTCTTGAATAATGGCCTTTTGGGATGGCGCTATCATACGGAAACTAGCGCGCGCCATAATGGAAATATTGTCAGCTACATCCGGGATGTGCCAGATATTTGCAAGCTCAAGAGGGGAAACACTGTTGAGGTATTTATTTTTAGACGGGTATCGCCGTTCCTCAACTGTGTCAAAGTCATCACCCTCACCAAGTTTTGCCATCGAATTACGGCCAGAGATTTGCTGAACCCATTCGCCCATCCCCGCAAGACACATCTTCATTTCTGTCTCATCAGAGCCAACAACATACAGGCGAACAACTATGTCGTAATTGATGTCCTCGGATGAATAGATTTTTTTCTGCTCCAACTCCCTAACCTGATTCTTAGCCATCTCGTCTAATGGTTTGCGCTTTTGATCTGGTGTGTACTGCATTTGCATTGACATTTCGTTGAGTTCAGAAAATTCGTTAAGCGCATCCCGAACAAGGAGCTGGACTCCAGCCGCATAAACACCAGTCGGAATTGATGCGACGGTGGTTGAAAGCATTCTGAAGCTGTCAATAGAAGTATCGGTCTGCAACATGCTGGAAGCGGAAGCCGCCGGAGAAAAATCCTGCCAGATAATCTTGGCATCCTTTTCGTTGGAGATGCCGCGTATCAGCTCATCCTCCACGTAATCCACCACCATATCGTTATGGAGGGACTGTAGCTGAGTCAGCACACTCTGGAGGTTTTCTTTATTCATCGTCACAGCGAGCGCAAAATCGGGCCGCTCGTTTTTAGTCAACCAGGGGCCAAACCGCAATATCTCGAAAGCGGCGAATGGGGTTTTCTGGAGAAGCACATCCCGATCTGTTACTCGAAAAATCCGGTGAATAGCCTGCCAGACAGTTGGATACGTTTCGCGCCACTTGTTCTTATCATCACCGCGCGGCTTTAGAATTACTGTGATTTTATTTTGTAGGAAATTTTGCGTAATTTCTTCGTGGTTTTTATCGCGCTGTTGCCGCCACAAAAATGCGATTATGAACAGGACAACAGGGATGAACATCAAAAAATTCACAACACCATAAAATAATCCCGCATAATCTTTCGGGATGCTGTTCAAAACAGGATCGATATAATCATCGTGCAGATCACTAAAAAATAAGGGGATTATGATAAATACCGAATACAAAATAAAATAAAGCCCATAAATAATCAGGGGAAGCCGCTGGCGAATATTTATCGGTATTTTGGGAGCATAAAGAGTTTTTAAAATATCGTATAAAGCCAGCGATTCGGTTACATACTGGATATATCCAGGGATAGCTCTCAAAGAAAAACCAGATTTACCGCCGTTTGCGTTTTTATTGGCGGCAATTAACTGGGTTTTCCCCTGTAACATTGCCAGCGGATTCAATTTCTGACCTATATTTGCCATTCAGATTCACCTCTTTTGAATATGTATCCAGGACGATCAACCTATCTGTGATACAAGAAGCGAAAAGTGTCCCCCAAAAATAAAATGCAAATATTTTGGTATAATAAATATATAGATAATTTTTTTAGCTTTTATGGGCGACATAGGGGAAGAAAAGGATAGCTTGCTATGAGTGCCGAATCAGGATATAACTTAGCGGCACTTTCAGCGAAACCCGATTGGAAACCGAGGTATGAAGTTAGATAAGATATCAAGTCGATTTGGGACTTTAAACCGCTTAGAGTTGGGTGACTTGAGCAGGGGGGCGAAGTTGGTGCTGATGGCTTCGATGCCCGTATCCGACCCCCTCAAGCTTATTCAGATCGTCGGCAACGCATTTGGAGATCAGGAATTCTTCTGGGCCAGAGAAAATATATTTCTCCCCGAAGAAGATTCTAAAGAGTTTCGTTATCTGAGTGCGGCATTCCGTTTAGGGGAGTTGGTTGCCGGCGTTACGCTGATCTATTCTCGGAAAATAAGTGTCTACAAGGCGATTGCGATTGTAGAGGACGTTGAAGGAGATATCCTGTCTGCCGCGCTGGTATCCGCATTATTTGCAGGCGACCGGGCTTTAAACAGCTATGAATCTGGTAATATTCCCAAAAGTTTTATAGCACTCGCCCCGTTTGCAAGTGCGGCATCCCTTTCCGTTCATCCAAGCAACAATACACCGCCCCCTCTCCCCGAACCCCTTACAGACGAACAGCTTATAAAAGCTGTAAAGGACGTACCGTTTGGTTATTTTGATGGAACGATTTTCCGGTTGGAGAAGGCACAGTACACAACTGTACTGGAGCAGATGTTCCCCCAATACGCAACGGCACGGACTTCTGACTTTGTGCGCTGGGTATTTACTTTTTCGAAATATCTGTGGTCACCTGAGTGGTGGTCATCATCTAGAATGCAAGCCTTTGCCAGAAGCAAGAACTCGGCTCTTGCTTCTGTAATCGAATCACTCGCCAGCTATGAAGCCATGTTCCGCCGCCCAATTCACGATTTCAAGGGATACCGCATTATACTGGGCGCGCCTGATCTGGACACTTTCCTAAATGCTGACGAAGTGATGGTGAACAAATACCTGTTCTCAATCATCCGGGCCTGGCTACAGCTTGTTGAGCTGTATTCACATGATTGTCCGGTTGAAGCGTTGCGGTCAATGCTCCCTAAAGATGCATATATTTACAACGATCTCAAAATTGATGTGCGCTTCGAGTTGAACGATCAGAGCATGTTGCGGGAATTAGCCAATTCTCTGCTGGATGATGCCGACCAGAACGCTGTCTATGCCCCTTATGGAATTTTTAGCGTTACCTTACCAGACGAGATCGCTAAGAAGATTTCGGATATAGATATTATCCCAAATGAGGAAGAACCGGACAAACCCCTCGAAGTCTGGGCGGTCGATTTTATAGGCTTGATGGTATATGCAACTCCAGAAGAGTTATGGGTCAGGTTGATAGGCGAAGCTGGACCTGGGCCAATTGTTTATTGGAGGCCGCGCCAGTTGCCTATGGATAACTTGATGAGTGAATCATTCGGTATTCTGCTGAACACCATTCTGGCGGCCCTCTGGCGCGATCTGAGGGTCGCCGGGCCAACCTCATTCTTTTCCACAACCCAGAAACGAAAAGCTGAAACAACCCAAACCCACTCAACACAGGCAGAAACAAGGTCGACGCGCAAGAAGCGATCTGGACGGGGAATTACCGCCTCTTCACACCCGAAAACCCGATCTGCCCGCGTATTACCTTCTGGACGGTGGGAACTTAAGCATAAATATTACTGGTCAAACGATGAAGAAAAAGCGGTTATCCGCCGCAGGCTTCACGGCGTGAGGGGTTTTCCCAGACGGCTTCCTGAAAATTGGAAACCAAGTGAAGCCGCACTTCAGCTCGCTCAATCTATGGGCGTTGTACTGCCGAAGGGCACAACATTCGTCAAGCCCCATGTGCGCGGGAAGCAGAGTGCATCAGGACAGGAAGAAACCGCGCTGGAAGCCACGCCTGTAAACTCCAAAGGACTGGCAACCATCATGGCTTTCCTCGAGACGAAACGAAAAGAGTAACAGCAAAGTGAAATTCGAAGCTACTACCGACCGATTCAATAAACCTTATATTCTTTTACAGTTGGGAGACATAGAAAACGGCCCTCTCCTGAGCATCTCGGCAGATTTTCAAGTCGCAGACGCCGATGAACTTCTGGATTTAACGACAAAGATAGCCGGTGGGCCGAAGCAGGGCTGGAAGCGGATACAACCCATTTTCCAGAGTCAAATATCCAGCGAACGGAACAACTTTTTGTCCGGGGTTATTCCTTATCGGAAAAACTCGTTACTTATTTCTTTTGCCTACCCTAAAAACACGAATGTTCTGAAGGCCCTGACTGCTGTTGAAGATTTAGAAGGGGATATTCTACCGGTTTCGCTGGTGATCACTCTTGTTGCCGCTGATCGAAGCTTGCGGCTGGTCGAGAGTAAGACACTCCCGCTAAATTTTGCATATAAAGTTCCGACTTCGGTGGCAGAGTCGTTTATCTATCACAAGCGTAAAAATAGAAAACCGCCCCTTCCTCCGCCAATACCAGACGATGAAATCCAGCAGATGATCCGCCATACACCCACCCATTTCTTCGATGGATCGGTAGACATACCTGGTGAGGTTACTCTTGCGGTTTGCCTGGAAGCAATTTTCGGAAAGGGGACGGATGCCCGGACAACTGATTTTGTCAACTGGCTGTTCGCTTTCGGAAAATATCTATGGAGTCAGGAATGGTGGACATCTTCTAAAGTCAGGTTATATGCCCGCGCTCTAAATTCAACTGTCGTAGCGGGCATTTCCAGTATGGCCGTTCTTGAAGCCCATTTTCGCAAACCGCAAGGCGAATATAGAGGCTTGCGGTTCAACCTGGGGGTGCGCGATCTGGAGACACTGGTCGATCCAGAAAACAATACACAACCGCTACAGGCTTACGTCAATTCCATGTTGCATCTCTGGCCGCAGTTGGTTGAGTTATATTCTCAAGACTGCCCGCCAGAGGTTTTTCGCTTTTTTATTCCGAACTTCGTTTTCAGTTACGCCTATCTGGGCGTGGATTTGGAACTTGATTTGGAGGACGAACAAATTCTCCACGCTATCGCATCCAGCCTTATCGAACAGGCTAATCAAGATGCCGTCTATGCTCCCTTTGGTACTTTCAGTGTATCACTACCAGAGGAAATCGTAGATCGGATCAAAAACACGAGGAGAAGATCGTTTCTTGGTATAGAAGAAGTTCCCCAACTTCTGGAAATAGACTTTGACAGGCTTATGGTGAGCGCCGATCCAGAAGGTCTGTGGGTACGATTAGGAGGCCGGAAAGGGTGGGGAGGTATTGTCCGCTGGAAGCCAGGTCATCGGATACAGGACAATATGGTATCCGGTTCCTTTGCTGTTCTGCTCAACACTATCCTTGCCGCACTGTGGCGGGACTTGCGAGTGGCAGGGCCGGAATCGTTTATTTTGCGTCAAAAAGATCGCCCGGCGCAACGATCTGCAAAGACAAGAAATGAAACTCCTGCAGATAGCCAGCGACAGAGGGGAAAACGATCAGCGCGCGGGCTGAAACCATCCCGGCCCGTTCGTTATACAAGAGTTCTGCCATCTCCACTTTCTCCGACGCGGTTTGAATTGAGTAGAGATGTGACGTGGGCATCGGAAGATGAACGCAGAATTATCCGCAGAAGACTTCACGGCGTACGCGGCTTTCCAAGAAGGTTGCCTCCCAACTGGAAGCCGTCCGATGCCGCTATTCAGTTGGCTAAATCAATGGGGGTTATTCTTCCCGAGGGGACAACATTCGTCAGACCGCATGTACGCGGCACACGGGAAGCTGTTTCAGAAGAAACTGTTGACCCGACCCCGATCAAGTCCAACGGACTGGCGACTCTCCTCGCATTTTTAGAAAGCAGGCAGAACGATTAATCCAGGCAATACAAAATTTCTATAAAGGTTATTAAAAACCCTGTCTAAAGGCAGGGTTTTTAATTTTTATAAATAATGCTTTTTTCGCCCATAAAACGTCCGATTGCTATCATAAAAAATACAAAATATTGACTTGGAGAGTATGCTATGGGAATCATGCCCGATAAGTGGCTAATCGAAAATGGCGAAAAAATCATTAAACCTTTTCACGCGGGGCAGGTGGCGAAGGGTCAGATTTCGTTCGGCGTTTCGTCTTATGGATATGATATCCGCGTCGCTAATGAATTTAAAATTTTTACGAATGTTCGCAACGCCATTGTTGACCCCAAAAACTTCACCAATGATTCTTTCGTGGAGTACGATGCTTCCGAAACCGGCTACTGCATCCTGCCGCCGAACTCCTTCCTGCTGTGCCGCAGTCTGGAGTGGATTGAGGTGCCGCGCGATATGCTGATATTGGTAATTGGCAAAAGCACCTATGCCCGTTGTGGCCTGATTCTGAACTGCACGCCGCTCGAGCCAGAGTGGAAAGGGCATATCACACTGGAAATTTCAAACACGACAACCCTTCCGGCAAAAATCTACGCCAACGAAGGCATCGGACAGCTTCTTTTCTTCAAAGGAGAAGGTGTCTGTGATGTTTCTTATGCAGACCGGAAAGGGAAATACCAGAATCAGGTTGGGGTTGTCCTGCCGAAGGTGTTGAGACCGTAATTAAAATTCATCACTCACCGACCTTTTCTATGAAGTGCCACTCGATCAATAGGGTGGCGCTTCTTTTTTCAGATTCAAAATGTAAACTGGCGCAATCGTGAGTCTGATTATTATGCGTGGAATAGTATTGACTGTATGGTTTATCACAATCATTACTACTTTTCTGCTGACTGGTTGTACCGGTCGGCTTGAGACTGTTTCAGCCTCAACTCTCGATCAGCAGGATGTTCGCGCGACTCCCGCCCAGGATTATGAAACGGAAGTTTCGATCATTCGAGTAATCCCACCTGCTTCATCCAGACCAGCAGATTCTCAGGAGGAGAGTCCGTTCGCCAATATAAAGCTGGACAATTCAAAGAAGGATTTACCTTATGTCATTGCACCGGCGGGGTTCGTCATTTACTCTCTGCCATCCGAGTCGAGTCCGATTTTGTATACAACTGAGCAAACGACGCGGCTTGTTTGGGATGTGAATAATACCGAGGTTGATGAAATGGGGGATTTATGGGTCAGGGTAATTACACCGGACGATCAAAGCGGATGGTTGAAAATCCAGTAAAGGTTATCGGAAAAGTTGTTGTGTCAGTGGAGGAATCTCAATGAAGAGAATAATTTTTCTGTGCTTGCTCATTATCGGAACGTTCCTCACTGGATGTTCTGCTCCCAATGTTACGCCAGTCGACAATCAAGAAACAAACACGGAGATTGAGGAGATCGCGCCGGTAGGGGAAATTGACCTGGAAACACCTGCGGCGGTTGAAGCGCCGGATGACAAATCCCCCGTTGATCCCGCCGCAGAATCAAAGCTGGTTGTTCGAAATGAAACTGTCCTGATTCGCAAAATCAGTCCAGAACAGGTGAAAAAAGATGCTCACTGGCGGCCCGCGTGGGTAACACCGCCGATGGAAGAAAAAAGCGAAGATAAAAAATCTGAGCCCCCATTCCCATCCGCCACGCTTGTGATCGATGAAGATGCCGTTGTTTATGATTCGCCAGCGGGTGAAGTGATGCTTACGGTGCCCGCCAATTCTTCATTCCCATATGACAAAAGCAAAGACGTGGAAACTGACAGCGGTTTGTGGCGTTCTGTCGTATTACCTGAGGACGGGGCAGGATTTATCGCACCGTGGGTAATTGTTACAGTACGGCAGGGCGGTATTTCTGAGCGCTATTCGATCCAACTGGAAGCGGGGGATATTTTATATTCGTACCCTTCAATAGACAGTGAAGAAGTCATGGAGATCGGTGATATTATCGAATTGGCTTCTAATCCGTCGCAAGCCATTGTGGATGCAGAGAAAAACCTTGTCTGGAATGTGGTTTACCTGTCTGATGGAAGCGTGGCATGGAAAGCAACTGCAATACCACAAGATGAAAATATGCTAGATGAAAAAAACTCCGTTCCCAATTAGGGAACGGAGTTTTTTAACCGGCGAGATCGTCCGCCGTAATCTGTATGATTCACTAACATTGTTTCAATGAGTTCTCTTTAACATTATACGTCCGGCTGTGGAAAAGTGGACACCGCTTCGCTCTTGTCCACTTTTCCACAGCCACTACTACGATGGCGGCT
>Ga0134095_1000457_pt1 | contig 40509 bp, 51 predicted proteins | sample 6_2taG_FD_94449 | JGI IMG/M metagenome (GOLD analysis project Ga0134095, IMG submission 94449) | Switchgrass degrading microbial communities from high solid loading bioreactors in New Hampshire, USA - 6_20_20_110_A2 metaG | ecosystem: Engineered > Bioreactor > Semi-continuous > Anaerobic >... | reverse complement strand
CCTAAGACAACACCAGTAATATTTTTATGTGTATTTTTAGTTTTGCTTATTATAGAAGGTGCTTCAACTTTTACAGGTTTTACAACATTTAATAAAACGGATGCAAGATATATTAAGCATAGTGAAATTGTAAATAATTTTGATATCTACAATGGTGAATTTGTAAGAATTGAAGGCATAGTTTGGCTTACTGATAAGTATAAAGATGGCGATGACATTAGAATTTTAAATGTAGTGGATGGAGAATATTCTATAAACATGGTGCAAAATACAGTAAATTACAAACCTTACAATGGTGAATACCTGACAGTTTATGGTGAAGTATCAGCAGTATCTAAAGAACCTGTATTTTTTGATGTGAAGGCAGTTAGAATAAAGCCAAAATTTATAGAGCAAATGAGTGAGCCTTCTGAAGAGTTAAAGAATGACGTACTTATACAAGAGTTTATAAAACAGAAATAACAAACTGGAAATGTATTAAGACATCCAAAAGGGTGTCTTTTTTAATACCTTAAAAAGGTAGGTGATATAGATTGGCAATAGATGCAGGTAGTGTATATAGTCAATTAATACTGGATACTGGGAAGTATGAACAGGGCTTAAAAGAAGCAGAAAGGCAAATGAAAACTTTTACCGAGAACCTAAGCAAGGCAGGTAAAAATGTAGAAAAAGCAGGAGAAAAGTTAACCAAATATGTTACTGTCCCGGTAACTGCTATGGGGGGTTTGTCGGTTAAGGCGGCAATAGATTTCGAAAGTGCTTTTGCAGGTGTGCGAAAAACAGTAGACGCAAGTGAAAAAGATTTTGCAAGACTTGAAAAAGGCATAATGGATATGTCTAAAGAAATTCCCGCAAGTGCGACAGCTATTGCAGAGGTAGCGGAAGCAGCAGGGCAATTAGGAATAGAAACAGAAAATATATTAGATTTTACTAGGGTAATGATTGATTTAGGAGAAGCCACAAATTTATCAGCTGATGAAGCGGCTACTGCATTAGCAAGATTTGCAAATATAACTCAAATGTCGCAACAAGATTTTGATAGATTGGGTTCTACTATTGTTGATTTGGGGAATAACCTTGCTACTACAGAGGCTGAAATCGTAGCCATGGGATTAAGACTTGCTGGAGCGGGTAGCCAAATAGGCCTTACAGAAGCACAGATTTTATCATTTGCCGGTGCTCTAAGCTCTGTTGGTATTGAAGCGGAAGCGGGTGGTTCTGCATTTTCAAAAGTTATGATAGATATGCAGCTGGCTGTTGAAACAAACAGTGGAAGGCTTAGAGAATTTGCCAAAGTTGCAGGAATGAGCTCTAAGGATTTTGCAAAGGCATTCAAAGAAGATGCTGCGAGTGCTATTATTGCTTTTATCAAGGGGTTGGGAGACGCCGAGAAACGAGGGTTGTCATCAATTAAAATCCTTGACGATATGGAAATAAAGGAAGTACGGCTTAGAGACGCATTACTAAGAGCAGCAGGTGCAAGTAATGTATTTTCCGAATCTCTAGAAATTGGCACTAGAGCCTGGGAAGAAAATACAGCACTTACCAAAGAAGCGGAACAACGATATAAGACTACTGCAAGTCAAATTCAAATAGCTAAAAACTATTTAACAGAGGCGGGAATTGTTATTGGTGACCTTGTAGTACCTCATCTTGTTAAACTCGCAGAGATGGTCAAGAATGCAGCTGAATGGTTTAGTAATCTGAATCCTTCAACTCAAGAGACTATAGTAAAAATGGCAGCATTAGCTGCAGCGGCTGGACCTACTATAAAAGTAGCAAGTAAGCTAACGCAAGGCATAAGTGGGATAGTTGGACTACTTGGTAATTTATCATCAGCTTCTACAGTAGCGGCAGCTGCTACAGGAACTATGGCTAGTGGTATAGGAACTGCAGGTGCTGCTGCTAAATTGGGTGCAACTTTATTAAATCCATGGGCACTTGGCATAACTGCAGCTACAGCAGGAGCAGTTGCATTAGGTTATCATTTATCTCAAGACGCTATACCTCAAGTACAATTGTTTGGCGATGAAGTTTCAAAATCAACTAAACAAGCTGTCAGTGCATTCTTAGAATTAGAAGACGAAGCAATGTCTTCCTTAAAACAATTGCATTGGGGTGGCCAAACTGTTACATCCGATATGGTTCAACAAATTGGCGGTAATTTTAATCAAATGAGATCACAAATTGTTAGTGAATTAAACACACAAAAAGAAGAAGCTTTAAAAGAATTAGGTGATCTATTTTCAAATTCTCTTACTATGACAGCTGAGCAGAAACAAAAATTAGTAGAAATGACTGTAAAATCTTATGATGACCAGATTAAGAAAACTGATGAAGGTACTAAAAGAATATTAGAAATATTGCAAAATGCAAGTAAAGAGAATAGAGAATTAAAACAAGAAGAGCTACAGGAAATAACCACTATACAAGAGAATATGCGTGAGACAGCTATTAGAACATTATCAGAGTCAGAATCTGAACAATTAGCTATTATGGAAAGGCTTAAATCAGGTAGTGGTAAATTAGCTGCTCAGCAAGCAGCAGATATTGTTAAAGCGAGCATAGAACAAAAAAATAAAACTATCGCAGAGGCTGAAGAAGAATATAATAAACGTCTCAAATGGGCTGCTCAGTTAAGAGCAGCAGGAGGAGAAGAAGCTGAAAGAATGGCGGATGAAGTGAAAGCTGCAGCAGAGAGACAGCGTGATGAAACAGTAAAGTATGCGGAAGATATACATTTTGATATTGTCCAAGAAGCTAAAGCCCAAGCCGGTGAATATGTTTACTGGGTAGATTGGATGACAGGAGAAGTAAAAAAGAAATGGCAAGTATTATGGGAATGGTTTAAAAAAGGCTTTAACCTTAATTTTTCAGGCTCCCAGTATACACCTGCTGGTAGAAGTATAGTAGAAGGTGTTGAAGAAGGAATAAAGCAAAGACAAAGAGAAGCAGAAAAAACTATGGAACAATTGGCAAAGGACATGCAGGAACGTTTTGGAGTCCAATTTGATATGCATTCTCCTTCAAGAGTCATGATGGAATACGGAAGATATATTGATGAAGGTCTTGCTGAAGGTATTAGAAAACATGCAGATGATCCTAAGAACGCTATGATTGATATGGCTCAAATAATCGGAAATGCATTAAGCAAGGCTATGGATTTTTCAATTAATGCAGTTGAAAAAATCAAGAATGATTTTAAATTATGGGCATCTCAAAATGAAGAATTGGCAGGTTCTGCGGAATATCTAAACAAACAATTATCAGCTCAACAAGCAGAATTTGCAGAGTTATCTAACCAAATAGCAGTAACACAGCAGGCTTTAAATGATATTACCTATGAGTATGGTGCTAATTCTCCTGAGGCTTTAAAATATCAAAATAATTTAATATCACTTCAAATAGAACAGCAAGAACTGACAAATAGAATAAATGACACTAAAGAAGCCATTGCAACAGTAAATTTTAATAACTTATTAGAAGGTTTCAAAAAAGCTCAAGAACATTTAAGTGTTACTACTTCTATTGCACAAAAAGAATATCAGTTGTGGTTATTGTCAACCAATACTCTTGAAGATAGTACAGAAGGACTTACAGAAAAAATAAGGTTGCTAAAAGAACAGCAGGAGAGCTTAAATCCTGTTATTGAGAATGCTAAGGCATTATACGAGGAAGCGGTAATAGTATACGGCGCAGCAAGTGAAGAAGCATTGAAATATAAAGATGCACTTTTGGAATTGCAATTACAGCAAGAACAATTGGGACAAAAGGTTAAAGAAACTACTAAAGCGCTACAAGAGCAATCTATGTATTATATGGATGAAAAAGGAGTTTTGAGACAAGGGCGAGATCCTCGTGCAGGTGGAACTGCACCACAAAGGGCAGCTGTATTAAAGGAGATTTATGAAGGTGCTGATATACTAAGAGATTTTGGTTATAGTGATGATGTAGTTGATGATTGGATTAAAAATCAGAAGAAAAATTATGGTTTTAATGCTTATGCAAAAGGCACTATGTTCTCAGAAAAAGGTTGGGCTCTAGTCGGTGAAGAAGGTCCTGAGTTGATTGATCTACCTCGAGGCTCAAGAGTATATACTGCTCAGGAAACTAAAGATATTTTATCTAAGCAAGGTAATAGCATTACTCAAAATATCACTATAAATAGTCCGATTCCGCATTCGCCGGCAGAAGAAAGAAGAAAATACCTGCAAATAAGTAGGCAGTTAGCAATGGAATGGGGGTTTAGTTGATGGAATCAGTTACTTTCATAAATAGTTTAGGAGAGTCAGTCTACTTAGGTGAAGATGCTCCGTTTGTTTTGATTAAAATAGAAGGTACCGGAGCAACGGATGTATATGTTCAAACGCAAAAATCCCCATTCCAAGATGGAACAACATACATAGATAATACACTAGAGCCAAGAACGATATCTATTGAACTGCGGATATTAGCAGAAAATGAAAATGAAATGGTGGAATATAGGCATAGATTGCTACAAGCATTTAATCCTAAACTTGGACTTGGAGAACTAAAATATCAATTTGGCAATGTTACCAGAAGAATAAAAGCTATAGCTGAATTTCCTCCTACATTCCCTCATGCAGGGGATTTTAAAGACACTATGCAACCAAGTTTAATACAGTTATATTGTCCTGATCCGTATTGGTATGAATTAGACGAAGAAATATGGGGATTGAAGTCATTTGAAGGTGGCTTTGAATTCCCTTTTTCTTTTTCTGTGTCTTTTGGCACAGTAGGTACAAAGTTAACTATAAAAAACGAAGGTGATGTTAAAACACCTATATTTTTTGAATTATTCGGTCCAATGGTCAACCCAATCTTAAACAATGAAACAACTGGAGAAAGTTTAACTGTTACGCAAGAGCTACTTGAAAATGAGAAACTTGAAATCAATACAGCATTTGGACAAAAATCAGTTGTAAAAGTAGATGCAAACGGTGCAAGAACAAATGCTTTTCATTATGTTTCTGCAACCTCAAAATTTTTCAACTTAATTCCAGGTGATAACGTGCTATCTTATACCGCAACAGGTACAACCGCAGAAAGTAATGCTGTTGTACGTTTCCGTAATAGATATTTGGGGGTGTAAGTATGAGGCCTCTTAAAATTTTTGATAGTGATTTTAAATTTCTTGCAGAAATTGATGATTATGAGTATTTCTCTTGGACACGAAGGTATCGAAAGTATGACAGTTTTACACTGCATATTAATCGTCATAAAAATCATACTGAACACCTCATAGTAGGAAATATTATAGCTTATGAAAGAGACGGAAAATTTCGTGGTGGAATAATTCAGCATCGGGAACTTGGTTTAGATGAGAACGGTAAGATTTCAGAAACTTGGGTCATAGTAGGAAACTGTTTAGACAGAGTATTTGAAGATAGAATAGCACTGCATAATGTTAGTACTGGTAGCGGATATGATGTGCAAAATGATGTGGCTGAAACTGTTATGAAGCACTATGTGAATATAAACTGTGTAAATGCAGTAAATCCTGATAGAAATATACCAAATTTGGTTATAGCAACGAATAAAATAAGAGGTAATATAGTTAAGTATAGTGCAAGATTTCAAGCTATTGCACAAGTATTAGAAGAATTATCTTTGGTAAGTGGTTTGGGGTATGAAGTGAATATTGACCTAGACAATAAAATATTTATCTTTGATGTGTTAGAAGGAAAGGACCTTACTGCAGGTCAAAGTATCAATTCTCCTGTAATCTTCTCTCCTGAATTTGACAATATAAGAGTTTTAGGCTATAGAGAATCGCAGCTTGATACAAAGAACGTGGCAATAGTAGCCGGTCAGGGTGAAGCTGAGGAAAGAATGATAGAAATAGTAGGTTCAGGAAGCGGAATAAATCGGAGAGAATTGTTTATTGATGCAAGAGATTTGGAAGAAGCAGAAGCATTGAAACAGAGAGGAAATGAAAGACTTGAAGAATTAAAAGAAACTACAGTGTTAGAATTTGAAACATTGCCGTATTCAACTTTTAGATATTTGCAGGATTATGATATAGGCGATATTGTAACAATTGCCTATCCCGGTGTTGCAACAATGGATAGCAGAATAATTGAGGTAAACGAAGAAGTTACAACAACAGGAGAAAATTATAGATTGGTTGTTGGTAAAGAATATCCTGATTTAATTAGTCTTTTAAAAAGAGATAGAAAAAACACTCTAACGGAGGTGTATAGATAATGGCAGAACAATATAGGTTTTTTGGCAGTACAGCGGGTGATACAAGACAATATAATCAAATAGAGTTTGCAGAAGTGTTTAAAAGAATATTTCGAAATGGATATTTCCCGGGCGTAGGTAACAATTTGGTTGTAACAGCAAATGATCCGGCAACTATGTCTGTATTAGTCACAACCGGAGAAGCATGGATCGAAGGGTATTGGTATAGGAATGATTCAAATAAAGTATTAACTATAAATGCTGCGGACAGCGTATTAAATAGAATAGATAGAGTTGTATTAAGGTTGGACGCAGTAAACAGTAGAACAATAAGTGCAATGGTAAAACAAGGAACAACCGCAAGTAATCCGTCTCCACCTGCTTTAACAAGAACAGCACAAACATATGAAATAAGTTTGGCGCAGATATATGTAAATGCTGGTATAACAAGTATAAGTCAGGCATTAATCTTTGATGAAAGAGAAAATACAAATGTATGCGGGCAGGCATTGTCATATTATGTAGGACAAGAATGCATTAAAGATTTGAATGTTAATAATAAGAAGATTGTAAATGTTGCTTCACCAACTGGAAACAATGATGCTGCAAATAAAAAATATGTAGACGATGGGCTTAATACAAAGGTAAATACAACTGATGTGTCTACTACAGCGGCAGCAAATAAGTTATTAAAATTAAATGCACAAAGCAAACTGCCGGCAAGCATCACCGGAGATGCACAAAGTGTGGGAGGTAAAACATTATCAGATATGGAGGGAATGTACGCCCATGCTCAAAAGATATACGGTAGCGTGACTTATAATGAACCATTCAATGCTTATGAAACTAAGACAAAATATATTAATCTACCGAATAATAAGTATAAGAATGGAATGCTTACATATGCAAGTATGATAGCTTTTTTTGGCACAGATTACACAAAAACAAAATGTGTTGGGGCGTATTATGGATGGAATGGTACTTTTCCTAGTGCGTGGAATGGATTTGTATCACGTCGATATGACGATACAGGTGCATACGGCTCTAGAAACTGGATAGGGATAGAGCAATTCGTTATTGAAGGGGACAAAATAAAGGTCGTACTAAAAAATAGTGATGATGAATCACATACCGAATCTCTAACGATTAATTGGGAGGTGTGGTGATGAAGTATTACATTGAGAAGAATAGGAAGAATAAGATTGTAGGGAAAGGATATATAAGTGAAGATGTGCCACTTGCAGAAAACCAAATTGAAGTAACAGAGGAAGAATATAACGATATAAAATTTGAATCGGTTGCAGTACAAGTAGAAGAACTTGAACAGGTCGAAGAAAAAATGAATTTAGAAGATATAAGAACAGAATTTAATAATGAGATTCAGCAAATAAGAAATAGCATAAATGGAATAACTAAGAAATTGGAAGAGAATGCACAACATAAGAAATGCATTAACGAAAGCATTATAAATATTGAGCAACGGTTAAAATTAATGGATTCACTAGTTGACAAAAAAGAAATTAATGAAATTGTTAATAAGTTAACCAATGAGGTTAATGTAATAAAAGAATATCAAAATAATGCAAAATCAGAATCAGAAGAGAATAAGAGCAGATTAGAAAAAATTGAAAATGTAATATCAGAAATGACAAAAGAACCTGAACTAACCGAGCGTGAAAAAATAAATGTAAAAGTTGTTGCAAAAATCCGAGAACGATACAGCGTTGATGATGAGTTTAAAATGCATCGGTTAGGCTTACAAGACCAAAAAAATATTGAATATTTGAAATATCTCAACTATGTCCAGCAGTGTATTGATTGGGGAAACAATGAAAAGAAAAAACTTGAATTAGGGATAGAAGAATAATCTATCTCTTTTTTATATTTTGTGGAGGTGATTTAATGCAACCTAAAATACTACCGATTACTATAGATTTGTATGACCATACTACAGAACACAAGGATTATGTATTAGTCAGCAACGATACTAAAGCATATCTATTTGATTTTTCTATTGTTGAAAAAAGAAAGCCTTACGATTTATCTGATATCAGCTTAATATCTATTGTATTTAAGAGAAAAGATGGGCAACCTGTTTATTCTGAATGCACAATTGATGATGCAGCAAACGGTAAAGTATCATATCTTGTTAAAACAACCGAAATATCCGTACCTGGCACTGTTGTAGCAGAATTACAATTTTATGGCTCTGATGGTGAGAGGTTAACAAGTGTAAACTTTACATTTAAAGTTAGAGATGCACTTGACAGTGGAGATGGTGTAGTATCAGATACTAATTATCCCATCCTAACAGACTTAATACAAAAAACAGCAACAGCAATAAGTGACACTAACCAAGCTGCAAGTAATGCCAATCAAAAAGCACAATTGGCAGAAGAAAAAGCAACAGAAGCACAGACAGCAGCAGATAATGCTAATAATGCAAGAGAAAACATACAAACAATGTGGGATAATCTTTCCACAGCACAACAGGAAGAAGCAGAAGTAATAAATATGAGAACATCTATAGCAAGAGGTAAGTCATTCCCACAAGCTACAGACAGGCTTGAAGAAATAGAAGAAGAAGTATTCAATCATGCATACCTCACAGAAGAATTCACATCGTCAATCCACAGTTTCCCTTCTACCGTTGAGAAAGGACAAATTAGCGTAGAAAGTATTAAAGGGAATACAATAACTAATTTAATACAAAATGGCAGTTTTGAAAATGATTCTACAGGTTGGTTAGCCTCACAAGGTAGTATTGCAGTTATTAATGGACAATTAGAATTTACGGAAAACACAGTTACGTCAGAGCATTATGTACAACAAACATATTTTAAACCAATTGTAGGTCATACATATTTTGCAATCACATCTGTAAAAAATGGTGGCAGAATATCAATTTTCAATAAAGAGGCTAATGGAGATTATTATGCTCAACATGGGAATTATGTTACTGGAGCAGGTTTGTCATGTGTTAAATGTACAATATCAACTGTATATTCTGAACCTGCTATGCTTATTAGACTTTACGGTAAAGTAGGTTCTTATACGGGTACTGGTGTAAAATATTACTTTGATAATATTTTTCTTATAGATATCACAGAAAACAGTCTTGAAAATAAAACAGATGATGAATTGATTAAAATGTTTCCTTATTATTTTGACGGCACTAAATCTACACTTGGCGCATTAAGGTTGACAAGTACGGTTAATTTATTTAACAAAAAAGATTTTATTACTTATGTTAAAACGTATGATAATACTGCTTATGTTACAACAGAAAACGGACATGAAGTGATAGAATATACAATCCACAGATTACATGATAAACCTTTTATGAAAGGAATGTTCAAGCCTAATACACAGTACAGATTCAACATTACATGGAGAGTGACTGGAAGTACTGCGCATTTTGTTGTTAAATACACGGACGGAAGCATTTCTATTTTAGGTAGAGTAAATAGCACAACTTATCAAACAAATAAATCTAATAGTACGGCAGGAAAATCAATAGATTACATCTTTTTGTCATATGGAAGTGCACCTTATCGTGTTCGTATACAACTTGATACACTTATGATTACAGAAGGTAATCAAGATGTAGAATATTCCGAATACGGTGTTGGCGGTAGCATGTACACCAAAGCCACAGACGAAAACGGAAACATCCTGCCAATGCGTTCATTGCCAAACGGCACTAAAGATGAATTATACGCAGATGCTAATGGCAAGTATTGCCATAAGCAAAATGTTAGTGATGATACTGCAATAAGCGATACTGTTTATGACAGTATTGATACTACAACTTATACTAATGTAGATGTTATTAAAACTACAGCATTTTCAGATGCGAAAGCAGGGACAACAGCCGCAGATGGCATGACAAGATACTATGATAAAAACGGTATAGAGCTTATAGAAGTAGCACAGGCTGATATTGACCTTGAAACAAGCGTAGGTAAGTATTATTGGCATACAGATAAAACTCTATGGATTATTGTTGATAAAGGTACTTATGCTGATATATCAGCAGCAAGGACAGGGCTTGGTACAACTTCGTTAAATTATCAATTATTGAATCCCGTTGTGCGGCCTGCAACTGTTGTCGGACACCTTGACAGCTATCCAAATGGTACAATAATCGTTGAAACAGGTATCGTACATGACTTTGATTTCTATGACGAGGTAAACGGCATACAAATAGCTGATATAAACAATCCGATACAGAAACTAGAAACAGTCATATGGACTGATAAAGAAACAGGTTATGAAATTGATATAACTGATACGTGTACAGTTGCAGCAGATGGACTTGGTTTTACCAGTACATATGCAGTTGAGGGAGACTTGATTTGGTACGCATACAAAACAACTAAAGATAGTACACAGCCCACGGTTAGTATTAAGGCACCTTTAAACAGTCGTACAACATTAGAAGATTTAGTCAAGGCTAAGAGTGAAATACAGAATAAGGTTGATAATGTAGATTTGAGAGTTCAGAGTAATAGTAATAGAATTGATAATGTTACTGCGGACTTGGCAGATAGTGTGAATTATGTTCAAAGCCAAAATCCAATAGGTAAAGTTAAATATATAGGTCATAGGGGTGCAAGTTTAATAGCACCAGAAAATACTTTACCTTCATATGAATTAGCTGGAGAATTAGGATTTTGGGGGGTCGAATGTGATATTTATACTTCAAAAGATGGAGTTTGGGTATTACACCATGATGACACAGTAGATAGAATGACAAATGGAACTGGTAAAGTATCAGATAAAACACTTGCAGAATTAAAAAGTTTAACAATAGATGCGGGTAACAATATTTCACTTTATCCAAATCTGAAAATACCGACTTTGGAAGAATATTTATATGTATGTAAAAAATGGGGTATGGTTCCTGTCATAGGAATTAAAGCAGCAAATAACACATCAGACTATGATTCGCTAATAAATCTTTTGAAAAAGTTAGACTTTGAAACTAAGGCTATTATTATTTCTTTTAACAGAACAGCATTAACAGAGGTTAGAAATAGAAGTAAAAAAATAGTATTACAGCTTGTAACATCTTCTATGACAATAGATGATTTAAATTTTGTAAAATCGCTTGGTAATGCAATGATGGATACTTATTACACATCAGCAACAAAAGAAAATATAGAGTTATGCCATAGTAATGGTATTTTAATTAACACATGGACAGTTGATAATTTTAATACAGCAAAAACATTAGAAACAAACGGAATAGACTTTATAACGAGTAATATATTGTGTGGTTAAGGAGGTGATTTTATATGCTTTATGATAGAAAATATTATGCTGTATTAACCAAAGATGATTTTAACGCAAATATTTTTCCTACCTTAAAACCTTATTATGTTTCGTCTTTACCACTCGCTGTAAATCAATGGACTTATGATGATACAACAATGTCAGCACAAATAAATGTTGATAATACTATGCAGGGATATGTATTAGAAAATTTAGGATTTTTAAGAGTTGGAGATATTATTAATGTATCAATGGAAGTATATAACATAAGTGGAACTATGGCAAAAATTGCTGTAGATAATTCTTCAACAAATAATTTAAATGAATATACAAATGCAGGACATGTATCATCACAAAAGACTAATGAATGGGAAAAAGTAACTATGAAATTTGTTGTAAGGGAAAATAAATATCATAGAGTTACTGCGGGGATATGGACATCAGACGTTGGTGAATTTAAGATTCGTAATATAAGAATCGAAGTTTTATCACAAGAACAACAAAAATCAACAGATATAAGAACAGCAACGATAAGAAAAAATGCGGGAAACTGGGAAGTGAGAACAGATTTTTACTATGATAATTGTACTATTTCCCAATATTCTTCAACAGAATTGGAAGTTACATTTACATCACCACTTCATCCATCTTTAAGAGCTGGGGCAATTGTATCGCAAGAATACTATGCAATCAGCAATAATTATATTGCAAGGTGTTCATATTCGTTTAATAATAAAGCAAGAATCTCATTTTATCCAACAGATAACCTTACAACACCAGCACAACTAAATACGTTACCAAATGAAACACATTTTACAATCTTGTTGATTGCTAAATATTAAAAATTCTACAAGACCAATCAAAATAGGAAATAAGGTTTGGATTGGAAGTAGAGTAACAATACTGAAAGGCGTTACAAAAAACTTAGCCGAAAGCCTACGACTTTAGTCGTTGGGATGAAGACAGGTTTTGAAACGAGCCTAAACTACCGTTAATTTGTTCGTAGGAACAATTGGTAGTAAAAGTCTAACGGAAACCAATTAGTGGCACTATACTTTCGGGTTAGTGCAGAAGTTGGAAAGTACGTTAGAACCTGCTGGCTTTAGCCACGCAGAGTTTCAGAAAGGATGTTCCGCCAAATAGTGTGGTAGCAGGAAATCCTGCTAAGATAATTAAAGAAAATATTGAATGGTCTTTATAGAGAGGATAAACCTCTCTTTTTTAATTCATAATAGGATTATAGTCCGACAATAATAAAGTGTAGTTAAATAGTTAAACATTGCAGGAGTGATTTATTTCGCTCCTGTTTAATTTTTATACGAAAGGATGAATGTTAATGACGGATAATACGTATACATCATCAAAAGCAATTATTTCGTTCTTAACTGCTACTATATTAGCATCAATAAATGCTTACATACCTATATTTGTAATTTTGTTTCTAAGTCTTATAGGAGACTATACAACTGGAATGATTGCTGCAGGAATTAATGGAGAGTTATCATCCAGAAAAGGGTGGCATGGGATAATAAAAAAGCTGTGTTACGGAATAGCTGTTGCTGTAGGTTTTGGACTAGATTATATAATACAATATTTAGCCAATAGCATAGAATTACGGGTTAATATACCGGCTTTTTTTGGTGTGTTGGTTACGGTATGGCTAATAATTAACGAATGGGTATCTATACTTGAAAACTTAGCAAAAATAGGCGTTCCACTTCCTAAATTTTTACTCTCTGCTTTAGCCGTTATCGGTAAAATGGTTGAGCAGCAAGGGGAAACGAAAGAAGGTGTACAGAAATGAAGATATTTATAGATCCCGGACATAATGGCCGTGGAATAGATCCGGGGGCAGTAGGCCCAAGTGGATTATTAGAGGCTGATGTTACTCTTGCGGTTGCTAAGTTAGTAAATGCTAAATTGCAAGCAATAGGCATTGAAACAAAAATGTATCGTAATGGTGATATACCTTACTATGGCGGCAACAGCAGTTCAGACTTAAAACAAAGATGTAATGTTGCTAATAACTGGGGTGCAAATTATTTCATAAGTATACATTGCAATAGCGCAAGCTCTACCGCACGTGGCACAGAAACATTCTGCTACAAATTTGGCGGCAATGGAGAGAAATTGGCAAGATGTATACAAGATAGGCTAATACATGCAGTAGGATTAACAAACAGAGGAGTAAAGGAAGGTAACTTTGCAGTAATAAGAGATACCTCAATGCCTGCTGTACTTGTAGAATTAGCTTTTATAAGCAATCCTACTGAAGAACAAATCCTTGCAAGTGCAAGATGGCAGGAGATAATGGCTACTGCTATTGTAGAAGGTATAAAAGACCATTTAGGCATAGTGGAAAAGAAGGAGGTTGCAAAAGTGGAACATTGGGCACAAAAGTATTATGATTATCTTAAGAGTAAAGGAATTACCATCTCGGAGACAAGATTCGATGATCCGGTGACAAGAGGGGAATTATTTGCGTTGCTTGCAAGAGTGTTAGGATATAAAGATTAAGGGCGGCTTCGGCTGCCCTTTATTTTTTCTGATGTAAAAATTCCCCGGAAGGTTCGGGTTTATTTTTTAGGATGTTATAACAAGCTATCAAATATCATTTAAAATTTAAAAAAGTTGTGAAAAAGGTTGTGAAACATTTATTAAAAATAGCGTTAATACCAGTAGTATCAATACTTACAAGGATTTTTAACTTTTTTGACTCTTAATCAGGGTGTCCAGGGTTCGAGTCCCTGATGGTGTACCAGATAGAAATCTTAGAAAACCGCCTTAATTGGGCGGTTTTGTTCTTTAGAAAAAAAAACAAATTGAAGTGTTTAAAAACATTAAAACGTGTTGTGAAATTCTTAAAAATCTTGTGAAATGTTGTGAAAAATATTGTGAAATTATTTTGACGCTGCCTCTTTTTTTGATTGCTTTTTTGTCTTATACAACGCTTCAATTTTTTCAACAGTTGCCTTTTTTCTTTCATCTGAAATGTGAGTATAAACCTCCCGCATGATACTAACATCGTGCCCCATTATTTCGGCTGCGGAAACTTCGTCTATCTCTGCATCAAACAGACCGGTGCAATATGTGTGACGTAGTAACCTGCAGGTAAGATTGAAAGGTTCGATGCCGGCATCTGGGTTGTTTTCAAACCATTTTTTAATTTTCTTTTGCGCCTTCCGCCAATGGTTATTTAGTTCCGTTAGCCCCATCAAGCCTCCGGCATGGCCGGGAAATACATATATGCTTTTGGTTTTCTTTTTGTACTCCTGGAGATATTCCGCAAGTTCTTCCGGTATAGGTATTTGCCGGAAACCTCTTTCTGTCTTTGGATCTTTGGTTCTTGACTTTGATTTTTCGTATTCAATGGCTTTTGAAACAATTATACGTTTGTTTTCAAAATCAATGTCAGACCAGGTGAGCGCCAGAGCTTCACCCTGACGCATACCGGTATAAAGCATGGTGTATATGAGTGGATATAGCCTATTGTCTTTCAGAATTTCAAGCAGTTTCTCTCTTTGTGCGCCAGAAAGGAATTCGCGCTTAGGCTTGTCCGGCGCTATCACCTTGCAGGCCTGCACCGGGTTGAAATTAACCAGCCTGTCAGCCATGGCCTGCTTAAATATTTGGTTCAGGGTGATCCGCACCTTATGGGCAAGGCTTTTAGAACTCGTTATACTGTTCAGCAACGCCTGAACCTGGGTAGCGGTTATTTCCTTCAACCGTTTGTGACCTAAGGCCGGGTTGATGTGGTTGTTTATACAGTTCCGGTACATCTCCTGGGTTTTCAGTGCGCCCTGGCCCTTTTTATGAGTGTTATACCACAGAATCATATAGTCTTCCAGTGTGGGGTTCTTGTCGACGTTGTACCCTTGCCGATATTGGTATTTCAGCTCGTCGTATTTTTCCTTCACTTCCTCAGGGGTTGATCCGTAGATGAACTTTCCCTTGAATGTGGTGTAGTAATTCCCCCTGGCATGTTTGCTGATTTTCATTTGTAATCACTCCTTTCTAATAATAAATATCAATAACCATTCCGTAGTTTAAAGTTTTTGTTTTTAATTTTGATTATACAGGATGGCATCTTATCCTAATAAGTCAATGAACTCATCTTCAAAAATAATTTTTATGTTATATCCTTTTGCTTTTAACTCATATGCTTTTTTCTGTTTTGTACTCATTCCTTCTTCACCAACAATAGATTTATCCTGTATACCAACTATAAGGCAATCTGTCTTAGAAGAAACAGAGCTTTTTATTATGCCACCACGGTCTACAACTTTTTGCATAGCTTCTCTACGGTCTAACGTTTTAAGTTCACCGGTAAAAACAACATTTTTATTATAGAAGAAGTTAGATCTATCAAAATTGTTGCTTGAGGGTCTAATTTCTGAGATGAGTACTTTTTTAAAATCTTTTCTTCGACTTTTTTGGAAAGATTTTTGAGGTTTTACATTAGAGAAGGAATATAGCGTAATATAATTATTAAAATCTGTTTGTTTTAAGTTTCCTTTTTTTATTTCATCAAGAAGAGCTATAACTAATTTTGCACATGTTATTGCATCACATAAAGCATTATGATGATTTGGTAGTTCGATATTAAAATACTCAGCTTTATCTTTTAATGAGTTTCCAACACAATTGTCAAAATGTATAGCGTTGCATAATTGCATACTACATAGATAAGTAAAATTTGGCATATCGATTTCATATTCTAATAAACAAGTTTTTAATATTGTCATATCAAATATTGCATTATGTGCGACAATTATATTATTATAAAAATAATGTTTGATTTTTCCCCAAACTTCATAAAAAAATGGTGCGTCCTTAACATCTTCAGGAGTTATACCATTAATTTCAATATTTTTATTATTAAATTGTAATGATGGTGGACGAATTAAAAAGTATTCCGTCTTTTCAATTTTGCCATTTGATACTGCTGCAATGCCGATAGAACATGCACTGTTAAAATTTGAATTAGCTGTTTCAAAATCTATAGCAACGAAATCAAACAACATTATTTGATACCACCTTTTCGTGGTTCGCATTTTTCCCATAAAAGATTTTTCCATTAATAAGATTTTGTCTGTAAATGCAACCTTTTGATAATGGGTTGTCTTCTATTATACATTTTCTTTTATCTGAACATTCAACATATCGATGACAACATCCGAATAATTCTCCAGATGATTTTGCATAACAATAGTCATATATCTCTAAAATAGGTTGGGATAATTGCAATACATCCATTTCATTTTCTAAATCAATCCTACTCCAACCATCCTTACCGACTACAAAATTGATATTATTACATAGTTTAAGAGTGTAATTTAAGTAATTTTTTATTGATATAAATTTTGTTTTTTTCCCATTTTTAATTCTCATACATGGAATATTATAAAATAATACACTTAAATATGTTTTTGTTTGATTATATGATATTTTAGATGTATCCCTTTCGGAAGTATTTAATATTTGAATCAATATTTTTGCTATTTTAAGCTCTTGATCATTGATGTTCTCATAAGTTGTCATTTATACACTCTCCTTGCAACTTGTATATCATGTTTAAATGATATAAAGGATATATTATTATACCGGTCTGCGTTTTAATGAACGAATCTCTACTTCATGTTGTCCATACATCTCAGCTAAAGAGTTGTTTATGTTGCTCATTTCTTCAAGTTTTGTTCTAATTTCAAGATGATTATTAGCATTTCTTCCGTCCATATCATCAAGACGGTCATTAATGTTGTTTATAGCAACTTTTAATTCATTTTGTCCTTTTTCTAAATTTGTAACTTTTTCTTTAACCTCTTTCAATTCACTTTTGATTCCTTTAACTTCGGTTAAAATTTCCTTTAAAATGTTTTCCATTTCAATCATCCTTTCGTTTTATTTTATATTTTATTCTGTTTTCTAATACTGCAACAGACGAATTACTGCTAAAGTCGTCTTCTTCAATATGAGCCATTTCGTGTTGATACGCTTCTCTTTGCATTTCATAACTTAAGTTTTTATTGATGTAAATATTGTAATTCCCATCACTATCCATAACAGTCATGCCTCTGACTGTTGATGGTAGTTTAATGAGTCTTACAATCTTATCCATGGTGTCTTAATCCCCCTTAAGCGCCTCAATAATTTTAACGGCTATTTCAATATCTTCTTTGGAAGCCTTTTTAGATATACTGAATAACACTTTCATTTCAGGCCGTTTGTGTAAACTTTCCAATATTTCATTTACTTCATCATCTGATGTAGGAGTTATGGGTTCTCGTATGTTTGTACGGCCAAGCAAATAATCACTTGATACCCCAAAGAAATCGGCAAGTTTTTTAATCGATTCAGGGTCTAAATTTCTAGCCCCACGTTCATAATGTCCAATGGCACTTTCAGTAACCCCTAACACTTTTGCAATATCTTTTTGTTGCAATCCAGATTCTTCTCTTAATTGTTTTAAACGTTTTCCAATAGAATATGACATTTTGTTTCCCTCCTTTCTAATTATATAACAATTTGTACGTATAATAAATATATCGTACAAAACGTCATAAAAATTTAAAAAATATATTGACAAACGACAAAATGTACGATAATATAAAAATGTGACATGACAAATTGTACTGCTTGGAGGTGATCTAATGAAGAAAAATAACCTGAAAGCATTTAGAAAAAAAGAGGGGTTAACTCAAAAAGAAGTAGCAGATATTTTAGATATTTCAGTTGATTATCTATCTATGCTTGAGAGAGGAGTAAGAACACCTGGTTTTAATTTAGCAAAAAAAATTGCGGATATGTATGGTACTACAGTTGATGAAATTTTTTTTGATTATGCACCCGACAAAATGTCATGTAATGATATGGATAATAAGGAAACAGCATAAGGAGGTGTGATAGGATGGGTTAGACAAAACCAGCACTGAGGGAGAGATTTAATTAATAAAGAATAAGGGGGATTTAATAATGCAAGATAAATTAGTCATTCATGTACAGAAAGAGGATAAACCGAGAGGGTGGAAACCTATAACGATTTCTATCGAAAGTTATGAAAAAATAATGGACTTAAAAGAGCAGACGGGTTTACCTCCACACAAGATAATTTCTATGGTATTAGATTTTGCTTTAGAACGAATTGAAATAGTTGAAAAAAGTTAAAAGGAGGGATGTTCCGGTGACAACGCATGAATATTTATTAAACAAATACGGCCCAACGCTGACATTTCAACAGGCAGCGGAAATATTAAGATTACACTGGCAAACTGTGCGTGAAATGTGTTTACGCGGAGAAATTAAAGCACCCAAGGCTGGTCGTAAATGGGTGCTAACCACAAAAGCTATTGCAGATTATCTTGACAATGTAAACGAACCTGAAGATATAGTGCAGGTGCAGTTGCCAAAGGGCAAACATAGAAAAATTGTATAAGGAAGAGGTGAGCAACAAATATGGAGATTTACAAAAATGAAGACGGGAAATGTGAATGCTGGAAATGTGAAAAACAAACTACCTGCCCGTACAAAGACAAGTATCAAAGACACCCAACAACAGTACCGGGAGCATTAGGATTATGTCCTAAGTTAAAGGGGGTGAACAAAATTGAATGACAGATTAAAGGAATTGGAAGAGCGAAACGAACGATTATTCCGAATATTAGGTGATTTGGATGCACTGGAAGACAGGTTTAAAAAAGAGAAACCGAAATTAGCGACGCTAATTAGTACGATTAAGGCTTTGTTTACTTACATTGCTGAAGAGTGAGAAAAATGCTGACTGAAAAAATTTTGATAATTGGAGACCAAACACTTGAAAATACCACAGTAGAAGATGCTATAGAATATTACGAAAAATACGGGATGGGGATTGTAGTTACAGATGGAAAGTATATTCAATTTGAAAAAGAAAAGAGGTGAGAACATGCCAAGTAATACACAAATTTTGTTACTGCTTCTTGGATTATGCGGAGTATGTTTCGCTGCCGGATGGATGTGGGGAGCAGAAATTACAGAGTACAGACTCTTCAAAAAGAAAAAACCGGAACATATTGATTTTAGGACATAAAAAAAGCGCTTACAAAAGCGCAAAAATAAAAATCACTTCATTATTAATTTTATCATGAAAGATAAGTAAAATCAATTCAAAATTAGGAGGTTAGTGTAACATGAATAACGGGCTTAATATCACGATTGAGATAAAGGCTGTAGAGCTTGCAAATGCAATTTCACAACTTGCTGCAGCTTTTACCGATAGGAATATTATATCAACGGACAAAATTGTTATCGATATGGCCTCAAAGAAGAAAGCAGCAGAACAGGCAGAGGATAAAGAGGCAGTGGATAAAGAGGTTGAGACAAAAGAAACCGCACAGCAGCCTATGGAGCCAGAACCAAACGAGGAAACAGAAGAGAAAGAGGAACCGATAACCATTGAACAGGTAAGGGCAGCTTTTATGAGTAAAAATTCAAAAGGAAATACGGCCAAGTTAAAAGCTATATTAAAGAAATATAACGTTGCTAAAGTGACAGATTTACCAAAAGAAAGTTTTGCTGATGTTCTTAAAGAATTGGAGGCGATTGAATAATGGCAGCTCACGCGCTGTTAAGCGCCTCCGGTGCTTATCGATGGCTTAACTGTACACCTAGTGCAAGGCTTACAGAAAAGATGGAAGATACTAAAAGTCCTTATGCAGAAGAAGGTACATTGGCACATGCTTTAGGCGAGCTGCTACTCAAAAAAGAATTAAAGCTTATCAAACCTAAACAATTTAATCAGGAACTTAAAGCTATCAGAGAAAATCCTATGTTTTTCCCTGATATGGAAGAGGAAGTTGAAGAGTATGCGAATTATGTGATGGAAGCATATAATGCCGCACTTGCTAAGACAAAGGACGCCTTAATATTTTTGGAAGAACAATTGGATTATAGCAGTTATGTTCCTGACGGATTTGGTACCGGTGACTGCATAATCATTGCAGATAGTGAAATGGAGATTATAGACCTAAAGTTTGGCAAAGGGGTTGAAGTAAGTCCTATAGATAATCCACAGCTTAAGCTTTATGCATTAGGCGCTTATGAGAAGTATGGATTTATTTATGGCATTGATAAAATTAAAATGACAATCGCCCAAGTAAGGCTTAATAACATATCTTCATGGGATATCAATGTGAAGATGCTGGAAGAATGGGCGGAAAATGAGTTAAAGCCAAAAGCGAAATTAGCTTTTGAAGGGAAAGGAGAATTTGTACCCGGTCCCTGGTGTGGTTTCTGTAAAGCGAAAACTACCTGTAAAGCAAGAGCGGATATGAACCTTGGCTTATATCAGTCTTACAACCAAGATCCAAATCTTTTAAGCATAGAAGAGATTGCTGGAATTTTGGGCCAAGTTGATGATGTCATAAAATGGGCCAATGACATAAAAGAATACGCATTAGAAGAAGCTCTTAAAGGGGTTAAGTTCCCGGGATGGAAACTTGTAGAAGGCAGAAGTAATAGAAAGATTACGGATGAAGCAGCTCTTGCAGCCATCCTGATAAAAGAAGGATATCAGGAAGAGCAGATATATAAACCGAAAATGCTTGAAAATATAACGACTCTTGAAAAGCTCGTAGGTAAGAAAAAATTTGCAGAACTTGCAGGTAACTTGATAGAGAAACCACCAGGGAAACCGACTTTAGTTACAGAGGATGATAAAAGACCTGAACTTGATTCTGCAGAAAGTGAATTTGATTTTAAATAATAAAAGAGAAGGAGAGTGTTGAATAATGAAAGCTATCTTAAAGAATGATACCAAAGTGATAACCGGTAAGGTGAGATTAAGTTATGCGAATTTATTTGAACCCAAGTCAATCAATGGTAGTGAGCCAAAATATTCCGTATCCATTATTATTCCCAAATCGGATAAACAACAAATAGAAGTGATTAAACAGGCGATTGAAAATGCTAAGGAAAGAGATAAAGGAAAATGGGGCGGCAAGATACCGGCTAATCTTAAACTTCCGTTAAGAGACGGAGACGAAGAGAGGCCCGAAGATGAAGCTTATGCGAATAGTTATTTTATCAATGCTAATTCTTTTAGACCACCTGCCGTAGTAGGCACTGAAATCGATAAAGCAACCGGTAAGGCCATTCGATTAGGTGAAGATGAAGTTTATTCCGGATGTTATGCAAGAGTAAGCATTAACTTTTACGGTTTTAATGCAGCAGGCAATAAAGGAATAGCGTGTGGCCTTGGTAATGTTCAAAAGATAGAGGACGGAGAACGACTTGGCGGCGGATCCAGTGCAGAGGAAGATTTTGAGTTTGAAGAAGTTGACGTTGATGATGATTTTTTAAGCTAATAGGAGCTGATTATATTGACTACCTTGGCAATTGATATTGAAACCTATAGTGATGTATCGTTAACTGAATGCGGAGTCTACAAATACGTAGACTCCGAAAATTTCAGAATCCTATTATTTGCCTACGCTTTTGATGATGAGGATGTAGACATCGTTGACCTGGCGTGTGGCGAAACATTGCCTAACAGAGTAATGAATGCTTTACTGAACAAAGATGTAGTCAAGACCGCATTCAATGCCCAATTTGAAAGAGTTTGTATCAATAAATATTTTAACATTCAAACGGAAAATTGGGAATGCACAATGGTTAAGACTTTGTCTTTAGGATTGCCGGGAAGTTTGGATAGCGTAGGCAAGGCAATAGGAATTGAACCGGACAAACAAAAACTTATGACCGGAAAGAACCTTATCAGGATATTTTCTATTCCCAGAAAAGTTAAAAAGGATAATCAAATAAGCTTGTTAGAGGATAAAATAAGAATATTGCCGGAAGATCGGCCGGAAGAATGGCGATTATTTAAAGAATACTGCATGAGAGACGTTGAAACGGAAAGGGCAATTAGGAATAAGTTAAGCCGATTTAAAACTATTCCGGAAGAAAAATTGTTGTATCAATTGGACCAAAAGATTAACGACAGAGGCGTTTTAATTGATTTAGACATGGCCAAGAATGCCATTGCTATTGATACGGAACAAACCGAAAGGCTTACTAAAAAGTATCAAGAAATTACCGGCTTAGAAAATCCTAATAGCCTTACGGATTTAAAGAAGTTTATTAAAAACAAAACCGGTAAAGTAGTTAAAAGTATTACGAAGCACAATTTAAAAGATTTAAAAGAAAAATTAAAAGAATATGAGGATGTAGTTGCTGCTTTGGAAATAAGAGAGAGGCTTTCTAAATCTTCCATTGCTAAATATAAAAAGATGATTGATGTTGCTTGCAGCGATGGAAGAGCCAGAGGTTTGTTACAGTTTTATGGTGCCGGTACCGGCAGATGGGCCGGAAGATTAATTCAAGTTCAAAACTTACCGCAAAATCATATTACGGACTTAGATACTGCAAGAAATATTGTTAAGAACTATGACCTTGAAACATTAGAAATGATGTATGATAACCCTTCTGATGTACTTAGTCAATGCATACGGCCTGCCATTATTCCCAGTCCTGGATACAAGTTTGTGGTAGCAGACTTTTCAGCGATAGAAGCACGTGTAATAGCTTGGTTTGCGGGGGAACAATGGAGACTGGATGTATTCAATTCTCACGGAAAAATATACGAAGCTTCAGCTGCACAGATGTTTAAAGTTCCGGTTGAGTCAATACATAAAGGTGATCCGCTAAGGCAAAAAGGCAAAATAGCAGAATTGGCACTGGGTTATCAGGGAAGTGTAGGTGCTCTTATACAAATGGGAGCTCTTAAAATGGGTTTGACCGAAGATGAACTTCCGGATTTAGTTAATCAGTGGAGAAAATCAAATCCTAAAATCGTAAAGTTTTGGTATGACACCGAAGCTGCAGTTATGGAAGCCATAACAAATAAATCTACTGTAAGGATAGGCAAGTATTTAAAGGCAATATACCAAAGTGGATTTTTATTCATAGAGCTTCCAAGTGGTAGAAGGTTGGCTTATGTGAAACCCAAGGTGGTGGACCATGATAAGTTTCCTGGAAAACAAAAGATCGTGTATCAGGAGATGAATGAAAATACTTATCAATGGGAAGAAGTTGACACCTACGGAGGAAAGTTAGTGGAGAACATTGTCCAGGCTACGGCAAGAGATTGCTTGGCCTATAGTATGCTTCAACTTGACAAGGCAGGATATAAAATTGTCATGCATGTACACGATGAAGTTATCGTTGAAATTGAAGAAGATAGGAATGAACTTGAGATAATAACCGGCATTATGGGACAGGAAATTCCGTGGGCAAAGGGGTTGCCGTTAAGGGCTGATGGTTACGAATGCCGTTATTATCGAAAAGATTAGGTGGTGATTTGGCTTTGAAACCGGAAAAAGCGATAAAAGCAAAAACAGAACCAAACCGAAAAATATGTATTGCCATTGGCAGAAGCAGAACCGAAAAAAATTGGAAAAATGTTGAGATTACCTATGCATCATTGCTTGAAAAACTACAAACTACTACCAGAACCCGTGAAACCTTTGCGGAATACAAAAATATGCCCAAGTCACAGAGAGATGCCATAAAAGATGTAGGCGGTTTTGTGGGCGGAACCTTAAAAGACGGCAGAAGAAAAGCTGAAAATATAGCAAACAGGACCCTTCTTACCTTAGACATGGATAATGTAGATATGTCCGTAAGTGACTTATGGGATAGCATCACCATGTTGAATGACTTTGAAATCGTTATGTATTCAACCCATTCTCATGAACCAAAGAATCCAAGGCTTAGGCTTATCATACCTTTGGATCGGCCGGTATTTCCAGACGAATATCAGGCCATAGGACGCAAAATTGCTGAAGAAATCGGCATTGATATGTTTGACGATACCACCTATGAACCAAGCCGGTTAATGTATTGGCCCAGTACTTCAGCCGATGGCGAGTTTGTATTTAAGAGACAAGAGGGGCCTTGGCTGGATCCGGATGAAGTGCTCAACAAATATCTTGACTGGAAAGACGTTTCCTTTTGGCCGACCAGTTCAAGACATGCAGTCAAGATTAATACACAAATCAAAAAGCAGGAAGACCCGCTTGTAAAGAAGGGGATTATAGGTGCGTTCTGCAGGACCTACAGCATAACGGAGGCAATTGAAAAATTCTTAAGTGATATTTATATCCCTACTCGTATACAAGGCCGGTACACTTATGCAGAAGGGTCCACTGTAGGCGGATTGGTTACGTATGAAGATAAGTTTGCATACTCACATCATGCAACGGATCCTGTTTCGGGAATGCTTTGTAACGCTTTTGACCTTGTCCGGATTCATAAATTCGGTGCTATGGATGAGGATGCAAAGCCGGATACACCTACAAACAGACTTCCAAGCTTTATAGCCATGAGTGAATTTGCCAGTAATGATGAGGCTGTTAAGCTTACCCTTGGTACTGAAAGACTTAATGAGGCCATAGAAGATTTTGAATTAAGTGAATCTATGGAGATAAATACTGAATGGGTATCCAAGTTGAAGTTAGACAATAAGGGCAGGGTAATAAGCTCTATAGAAAATGCATTTACCATATTAAATAATGATCCGGTTCTTAAAGGTAAAATTGCTTACAATGAATTTGCTAATCGAGCGGTAATAACAGGTAAATTGCCATGGCCTTGTAAAGTAGGTGATGATTGGACAGATGCTGATGATGCAGGACTTCGAAACTATATGGAAAGTGTATATGGAATTACTCACGCTAAAAAAATAGATGACGCTTTAAAACTTACTTTTGAAAAAAACAAATTCCATCCAGTTAGAGAATATCTAAATAGTTTGGAATGGGACGGTCAAGAAAGAATTGAAACTTTACTGATTGATTATCTAGGAGCTAAAGATACGGAATATGTAAGGATGGTGACAAGGAAATGGATGTGCGGGGCAGTAGCAAGAATTTTTGAGCCCGGAATTAAATTTGATTATATGCTTGTTCTGACAGGTGAGCAAGGTATTCAAAAGAGCACTTTCTTTCGAATATTGGCCAAAGACTGGTTTACTGATTCTCTCCAAGATGTAGAAGGTAATCAAGCTATAGAAAAATTAATGGGCTCATGGATTATTGAATTTGGGGAGCTACAAGCCTTTAGTAGATCTGAATCCAATGCAATAAAAAGATTTATCACATCACAAGAAGACAGAACACGACTTGCATATGATCGTAGAACTTCATATTTAAAACGACAATGTGTATTTGCAGGAACTACTAATAAGAGTGAATTTTTAAAAGATGAAACCGGTAATCGGAGATTTTGGCCGGTAGAAGTAAAAAAAGAAGGTAGGGCAAAAAACGTATTTGAGGATTTACCGAGAGAGCTTGATCAAATATGGGCTGAAGCTGTTGTATTGTGGAGAGATAAAAAAGAATCATTGTATCTAACAGAAGAAGAAGAGAAGTTGGCCCAGGTTGAACAAGAAGCTCATAGGGAAATTAATGAAAAAGAAGGCATGATAATAAAGTATTTAGATACGTTGTTACCGGAAGATTGGGAACATAGAGACATATATGAAAGAAGAGCTTTTCTTCAAGGAGCGGATGACGTTGAAGGAACTATTCAAAGAGATAAAGTTTGTGTGTTAGAAATTTGGTGTGAATGTTTTGAAAAAAATAAAGCAGATTTGAAAAAAGCAGAATCATTGGAAATTAATGGGATACTTAGCAGATTAGAAGGCTGGAGTAATGAAGATAAAACCAGGCATTATTTTTCGATTTACGGTAGGCAAAGAGCATATATCAGAAAAAAATGAAAGGGACAAACGGGACAATCTATTTTGAGAGTTTGTCCCATACTTAAAATCAGTTATATCAAGAAGTTGATAGGTATACGGGACAAACGGGACAAACTTTTTATAATTTAATAATTTTTATAAATTAGGAATTATGTATATATACCTGTATGCCATACACGCGCGCCTAATATGAATTTTTATAAATATACAGAATTTTATTGTCCCGTTTGTCCTGAAAGGATAGCGAACCCTTGACATGATTAGATTTAAGGGCGGGACAAACTATGGGACAAACTATGGGACAAACTATGGGACAAAGAACAAGAGGTGAAAATATGAAAATCTATAAAGACGGAGAATACGCAAAAGGCAAAAGATGTTTTATATGTAAAACTGATAAAGGTGTGTTTTACGATAAAAAATCAGATTTCTTTCTCTGTAATAAATGCCTTTATGAAGAAATATTAGGTCAACGGAAAGAACGGAACAAACAAAGGTGACAGAAATGTTGGAAAGCAAAATTGAAAGAGAATTCAGAAAACAGATCCAAGCAATTGGCGGTAAGGCCTATAAGTTTTCCTCACCTGGTAACAATGGTGTGCCGGACAGAATTGTACTTTATAGAGGACGATGCTATTTTGTAGAACTGAAAAAAACAGGAGAAGATTTAACATGTTTACAAAAGGTTGTACGTAAGCAGTTCAAAAGATTAGGATTTGATGTCTATAAAATCGACTGCTTGGAACAGATTGATGAATTTATAAAGAAGGTGTTGCTGCATGAAGTTCATTCCACATGATTATCAAAAAACAGCTTTACAGTTTGCTTTAGAACGTCCAGCAGCAGGACTCTTTTTAGATATGGGACTTGGCAAGACAGTAATAGCATTAACTTTTATTGAAGAGTTAAAAAATAATTACCTTGAAGATGTGAAAGCTTTAGTGATAGCGCCAAAGCGTGTAGCAGAGGATACCTGGCCTACGGAACATTTAAAATGGGACCATCTTAAAAATTTAAAGATAGTGAAAATAATGGGTACGGCCAAGCAGAGAGAAGCCGCATTAAAACAAGAGGCAGATGTTTATATTATATCTAGAGATAACATTGCATGGCTTGTTGATTTACTGGGGATAAAATGGGATTTTAATACGGTAATTGTGGATGAATTATCAAGTTTTAAGTCCAATAAAAGTTTGAGATTCAAAAAGCTAAGAAAAGTACGACCGAGAATTAAACGAATCATAGGGCTTACCGGAACACCTACACCAAATGGCTATGAGGATTTATGGCCGCAAATTTATCTCTTGGACCGGGGAGAACGGTTGGGAAAAACATTGACAGAATTCCGAAGACGTTATTTTGATACGCTTTACCGTCCCGGTTACAACGAATATAAGTTAAAAGCAGGAGCCAAGGATGAAATAGACAATGCAATTAAGGATATTTGTATCAGTATGAAAGCAAAAGATTATTTGAAATTGAAAGAGCCGTTGTTTATAAATCGCAGGGTTAAGCTTGATAAAAAAGAGTTTAATTTATATAAACAGTTGGAGAGAGAGGCGGTGCTTGAGATTGATGGGAAAGATATAACAGCACTTAATGCAGCAGCAGTTACAAATAAATTACTTCAGCTTGCAAATGGTGCAGTATACACGGAAAACAAAGAAGTGATTGAGATACATAATAAAAAGCTTGAAGTATTAGAGGAACTAATAGACGAAGCAAACGGAGAACCGGTATTGGTGTTTTATAACTTCCAACATGATAAAGACAGGATCCTTAAAAAATTTAAGGAGGCAAGAATATTAGATACGAACCGGGACGTTAAGGATTGGAATGTGGGAAAGATTAAAATACTATTGGCGCATCCAGCGTCAGCAGGACACGGATTAAATCTTCAAGCCGGCGGCCATATCGTTATTTGGTTTGGATTGAATTGGAGTTTAGAGTTATATCAGCAGGCCAATGCAAGATTAAACCGGCAAGGACAAACGGAAACGGTAAGGATATATCACATCATCACAGAAAATACCGTAGATGAAGAGGTTTTGAAAGTATTAAACGGTAAAGAACAGAGGCAAGAAGCACTGTTGGAAGCTTTAAAAGCACGGATTAGGAGTATGAAGTATTGTTAGTTTTTAGCAAAGCAGATAAACAGGCTACCGAACAAAAATAAAAAATTAAGAAAAGGAGGGAAATCCCCATTACCATATTATGTATTAATCCTCCTTCGGTAGTCTGTTCTTTTAGTGGTAGTTTAGTGAAGGAGGTTTTTGTATGGATTCTAAATTTGGAAATTTTTATAACAATGGCAATGAACCGCCATACAGTCAAGAAGATTATGAGGATGCAAAAAGTAAAGGTTTGGATTTGGATAATTGGAGAGATTATAAAGAATATTATCAGTTAGGTAAAGAGCCAGAAGAGTATTAGTTTAATAAAGTAGCGAAGAAAGTGAGGGGTTAAAATGTCAACAAAAACCGATATATCACCTGAAGTTATAAAAATAATCAAAAAGACTGTTGATGAAGCAACAAAAAAGGCTACAGAGGCTATTATTAAAGCTAATGCAGAAGTTGAGGCAGGGCAGCGGAATTATTTTAAGGAAACAGAGAGGTTATTATATTCGCTGCCAGCGCTGAAATTAAAAGTGGCTCAAGATGAAGAGGATATAAAGAGTGGACAAATGGTATTAAAGCGTAGGTCGTCTGATATTGTAGTAATGTCCAGAAGTGGAGCAGGCGGACAGGATGAAGATGAATATATTGAAAGACGAAAATTAAGTATGATGAGGACCAAAAGAGAAATACAACGGATTGAACGGGCGTTGGAGACTATAAAGGATGATGAATATTACGATATAATACCGCTGAAGTATTGGGATGGATTATCGCCGGCGGAGATTGCGGAGAGGTTACATTGCGATGAACGGACGTTTTATCGGCATAAAAACAGGTTGGTGAATAAACTCAAGGTTGTGCTTTTTGGGGCGGATGCGTTGTAAAATTGAAAAGGAGAGGTGAAAAATGAAGTTAGAAATTGAAATTGATGAAAGTTATATTGCTGAATTGGTATCACAGGAAATTGCAAAGCGTATTGTAGCAAACGGATATTACGAGAACAGAGAAGCAAAGTTTGGAATAAGGGAAGGTGTAGACAAGGCAATCAAGCAATACATCTATTCAAAGAAAGATGAAGTCATTGAGAGAGTTATTGAAAGAGCATCGGCTGAGATTGTGAGAAAAGGGTTACCAAAATTAATAGAAAAATTAGGGAAGGAGTGAGACCGTGAATTTAAAAGAGTTAAAAGCAATAGTAGATTTTACAATTGAACATTTACAATCCCATCAAAATCCAGAAGAAATACAAGTTTTAATAACACTTTCAGAAAGTTCAATAGGCGCAAGGGCAGCAAGCGGTGTTAAATTTGCAGGATTAGGTTTTGATTGGGAACATAATCAATTTAGACTTGAACCAATAAAGAAATTAGTTGCAAAAGGTAACAATTTGACAGACGTAAAAGAAGTTTGGTGCAAAGAATATGATGGAAGGAAGTTTTATTTTTGTCCTAGATGCCAAGAGAAAATAGCTAAAAATGATATGTATTGTAGGTATTGTAGTCAGAAGTTGAAATAAAATATTGCACATAATAAGGATTATGCGAACTATCTGTCAGTTTCTTGTCAGTTTTTTGTCAGTGACGTGTCAGTTTAGGTATGTTATAATATTTACAATAGGATTTTTATACCGTAACCCCCTTTCGTAGGACCCGCTTTGGTGGGTCCTTTTAAATTTTATTAGATTTAAAATATTAACATGTATTAACCGTACTGAAAACCTGTGCGGTTTTTAATTTTTTCTTTAGTTTTGGAAATTCTAATATTAACAACCATATAATTATAAAATATAATGAGGTGGAACAATGACAATCGAGTATATTTTTAAATGGTTTGAACATTTTTTTATATTGCCAATAAGATGGTTTAAAATACATTGTCAAGTTTGGTGCAAGCAGCAACAAAGGTGCAAAGTTTGTGGGTATAGAGATAAATTTGATTTTTATGTTCCTGATGAAATATGGAAGATTGTAGTACCGTCAAAATATCAAGATCGAGTAGTCTGCCTAGCATGTTTTGATGATTTTGCTAAAAAAAAGGAGGTAGATTGTACCGCCTCCATAAAAAAATTGTATTTCGCTGGGAACATAATATCATTATCTTTTAAAGCAATACCTTAACTACAGTTCCCAGCTTTTTTCTTGGCCTGACATTCATTACAGAATTCTCCACTAGTAGGTTTAGTATAAGAAATTTCATAGTTACTAGTTGGCCAGTTGGAACAGTTACTACAAAAATGCCAAGTATCACTACCTTTACGTTTGCGATATTGACTAGCCATAATTTCACCTCCTCCCTTTTTAACATTCGACATTTAGAGAAGGTTTTCCTTTATTTTGGGAAAAATTTTACAAAAAAATGGGAATGAAAGAAGGATTTTTCCTTTTTTATGGCGAATTATAGTAGTGAAAAGGGGGGATGATGTTATGGATAAAAAGCAATGCCCGAAATGCGATAATGAAATGATGGAAGGTACCGCAAGAGGAAATTTTTCTGGCATAAGAAATGATGGTGTATACGATGGAACAGAAACTACTAAGTATATGTGTAAAGAATGTGGATATATTGAAGAATGGGCAGATGATCCTAAATTTATTGAGAGCACAAGGCCTTAAAAATTAAGTGAATATTAGCCTACGGAGCCAACAGGCTCTTTTTTTAATGTAACAAAGGCAGGTGAGGTGATGTGAATAAGAATAAAGGTGGAAGACCGAGTAAATATCATACGCATGTAGAACCAAGGCTGATTGAAATAGAAGGTTGGGCAAGAGATGGTCTAACAGATGAACAAATTGCTTATAATTTAGGGGTAGCATATTCAACTTTTAAGGAGTACAAAAAGAAATATCCGGACTTAATGGCTACCCTAAAAAAGGGAAAAGAAGTTGTTGATAGAGAAGTTGAGAATGCACTACTAAAAAGGGCTTTAGGATATGAGTATACAGAAGAAAAAATCGAAATTAGTGATGATGGACGTAAGATAATTCAAACTACAAAACATGTTCCAGGAGATACAACAGCACAGATATTTTGGCTAAAGAACCGTAAACCTAATGAGTGGAGAGATAAACGGGATGTAGATATAAAAGGTAATATGGAAATAAACAATCCTTTTGCAGGACTGACTACTGAAGAGCTAAAGAAGTTGGTACACAATGATTAATAAAAACTTAATTAAGAAGTATGCAAAAATAGAACTTGCAAAACGTGAGTTCTTTTATTTTTGCAATTTATTAGCGCCAGATTTTTATAAAGAAGATAGAGAATTTCTTAAAACATTATGTGATGAAATGCAGGGTTTCTACTTCTCTAATGATGATGTACTGATAATAAATATGCCACCAAGACATGGTAAATCAAGAACCGCAGGACTATTTGCTCAATGGGTGCTAGGAAAGAACCAGCAAGAAAAGATCATGACAGGATCGTATAATGAAACTTTATCAACCGTATTCTCAAAGAATGTTAGAAATGGTATCCAGGAAGTCAAAGCTGATGAAGAAAAAGTAGTATATTCAGATATATTCCCTCATGTTCGTATAAAGCAAGGGGATGCAGCAATGAATTTGTGGTCCTTAGAAGGTGGATATAATAACTACCTTGCTACTTCTCCTACTGGAACCGCTACAGGATTTGGATGTACTTTAATGATTATAGATGACTTAATTAAGAATAGCGAAGAAGCCTATAATGAAAATACACTTGAAAAGCATTGGGAATGGTTTACTAATACAATGCTATCCAGACTCGAAGAAGGTGGAAAAATCATCATAATAATGACTAGATGGGCAACTGGTGATTTAGCAGGGAGAGCTTTGGAGCATTTCAAAGAAGAGAAAAAGAAAATAAGACATATATGCATGAAAGCCCTACAAGATGATGGGACTATGCTATGTGACGAAATCTTATCAAAAGAAAGTTACGAAATGAAAGTAAGAGCTATGGGTGAGGATATAGCAAGTGCCAACTATCAACAAGAGCCAATTGATATAAAAGGAAGGCTGTACAATTCATTTAAAACATACGCAGATATTCCAAGAGATGAGGAAGGTAATTCGTTATTTGAAGGTATTTATTCATATACCGATACTGCAGATGAGGGTGACGATTATTTATGCAGTATGATATTTGGAATTTATAACAAAGAGGCCTACGTCTTGGATGTGTATTACACAAAAGAGCCTATGGAGATTACAGAGCCTGAAACTGCAAAGAGATTATATGAAAACAATGTAAATTTAGCTTATATAGAGTCTAACAATGGTGGTAGAGGATTTGCTCGACAAGTAGAGAGGATATTGAAAGAAAAATTTAATATTAACATGACTAAAATTATTTGGTTCCATCAATCACAGAATAAAAAAGCTAGAATATTATCCAATGCTACATGGGTAATGGACCATATCTATTTTCCGATAAATTGGCGAGATAGATGGCCAGAATATTATAAATCAATGACAACGTATCAAAGAGAAGGTAAAAACAAACATGATGATGCACAGGATGCAACTACAGGGGTGGCGGAGATTATGAATAATAAAATAAGCATTAGGAAACGAAACTACAGTGGAAAGGGGGCAAGATAAGTTGGTTAATTACAATGAGTTACTGAAATCAGAATTAGAAGGAGTCTATGGTGACCAATTAGCAAGGGTAAGTGAGATTATCAAATGTTATTCCATTTATGATGGACAACAAGAATGGCCAACGAATAAGGATTTAGACTATGAACCTACTAAGAAAATTACAAATATAATCAAAAAGTTAATTGATACACGTGCACGTTTTATGTTTGGAAGAGAACCTTATTTTGATATAAGGCCTATAAACAAAGATGCTGAAGGCTCTACTACTTATCAAGACCAAGCACAGGCAAAAGAGGATTTATTATATAGAATCCTAAAAGAAAACAAATTTCATAGCAAATTACTTAAAGCACGAAAAGACTGCAGCATAGGCGGAAAGATTGCTATAAAATTATGGGGGCATAAAGATGTGGGATTAAGGATAATATTTAGTCCTGCAATAGAGTTTTTCCCGCAATTTAATCTTGATGACGTAGACCAACTTGAAAAAGTGGTCTTTTTATATGCCATGAACAATGCAGAAGATCCGATAAAGCAAAGAATAAAAAAACAGGTATGGGAATTAGTCAATGACAGATGTATTTTAAATGAATCCACTCATGATGGCAGAGGTAATATTGTCAGCATAGAATATCAAGACTATAACACAGGACTAGATTTTATACCAGTCATAATAATACAGAATGGTGGTCTTACAGGAGAAACAGAAGGAATAAGTGATGTAAAAAGATTATGGTCCAATCAAGATGCTTATAATAGATTAACTTCTGATGATATAGATGCTCTTAAGTTCCAGATGTTTGGGCAAGATGTATTCACAGATGCCTCAGAGGATTCACTTAAAAATATTAAAATTGCTCCAGGGGCAATGATAGACCTGCAAACTGAACAATCTAATCCTAATGCTAACAAACAAGCTAAAGTTGAGAGATTAGAAAGTAAATTCAGCTACAAAGATAAATTTGAAGATACAGTAAATAGAATAAAAAATGATATGTATGATACTCTAGATGTGCCTAACGTATCACTTGAACAGTTAAAAGGATTAATGCAGTCAGGGAAATCTATGAAAGCTCTTTACTGGGGATTGATGGCTGCATGTGATGAGGATTGGGCAGAATGGGGTCCTGCATTGGAACAAATGATTGATTACATTTTCAAGATGGTGGATATATATAATCTGTACGGAGCAAGAGAGATAGCAAGATATGAGACTACTCTTAACATAGAAAAATACTATCCAATCCCTGAAGATGAGCTTGAGCAAAAACGTGTTGATATGGATGAAGTTACTGCAGAAGTGAGAAGTAGACAGTCTTATATGAGGAAATGGGGCGAATATGAGGATATAGATGCAGAACTTGAGCAGATACAGAAGGAAAAAGCGTTATTACAGGACACCTACACTCAAGACTTAATGAACAATCTTGAAGAGTAGGTGATATTTTATGAGTGAATATGTAAAATATGCTTTAGCGGTTAGGAAGAAAGTGTCTAAGCTAACATTGGAGCAGCAAAAGGAAATTTTAAATCTTTATGAATATGCAATTAGTAATTTAGCAAGTAAAGCTGCTAGTGCAAAAGATAAGAGTCTTACAAAAAGATGGGTGTTAGATTATCAAAAAGAACTTACTAAAGCGAAAAATGAACTAGCCAAAAAAATCAATGCAAGTGTTAAAGTATCTATAAATAAAGCTGCTAAATTAGGCACAGAAGCAGAACAGTTAATCATGAGTCAAATATTTGATGTTGCAGGAATAGATCCTGGAGACCATTTTGTAACTATGTTCTCACAAGTGCAAAAAGGTGTTATAGAGGATATTATTTCAGGTAGCATATACTATGATAATAAAACCTTAAGCAGGAGAATATGGGATGCAACTAATAAGTTTAAAGGTGATATTCAATATGTGGTCAGTAGAGGTATCTTGGAAAAGAAATCTGCATTGGAGTTGGCTAGAGATTTAGAAAAATTTGTTGAAGATCCAGCAAGGAGACCTTGGAGCTGGGGTAAAGTTTACCCAAATATGAGGAATACTAAAATTGATTATAACGCCCAGAGATTAGCAAGAACAGCTATAAATCATTCTTACCAAATTGCGAGTATTAAATCCGCTAATTTGAACCCGTTTGTCGAGGGGATTGAATGGCAGTCGGCCATGATACACGGCAGGACGTGTCAAATATGTATGGATAGAGATGGTAGAATATTTCCTATTAATGATGTTCCGTTAGACCATCCAAATGGATTATGTACGATGGTTCCTTATATATCTAAATCTTTGGATGAAGTTGCTGCAGAATTGAGAGATTGGATTGATGGTGAAGATAATCCGGCATTAGATGATTGGTATGATAAATACAGAGAATATTTCGCTTTCAAAGGGGTCAGAGACAGTTATAATAAGGATATGAAGTTGGAGCTATAATAATATTCAATGAGTATCTATCTACAACAAAAGGAGAAACTTATAATCCTTATGGACAAGTTCAAATTTTTATTATAAACTCTAAAAAAGGGAAAGATATTTCGAAATATAATTCAGAAGAGCAAGAAGTATTGTATCCTAGAGGTGCTAAATTCAAGGTGTTAGAAATTAAAAAAGATGAGGATAAATACAATATTGTTATGGAGGAATACGATGAGTAATACGAAGTTGCCTTTTGATGAGTTTATAAAATTAAGTAGTAAACAAAGAAGTATAGCTTATAAGTACTTGTCTGATCACGATAAATTTAGAGCTAGAGTTACAGATATAATAGGTGAACCTGATACAACAGAAGAAGAAAGACGTGCTATACTTCAAAAGTATGGAATTAAAGAAGAGTAGTCAAAGCACCTATACAAAAAGTAGGTGCTTTTTATTATGCTTAATTTAGGAGGTGATCCTAGTATCTCCCTTAAGACCAGGGTTAAGGTCTTATTTTTATGCCCTGAGTAAGGCATTAAACTGCTTAATTTCGTAAGCCATGACGATATAGTGGCAAATCACGTGAAGCAACCACGTAAAAAGCGTAGATTATTAGGAGGTATTCAGAATGAAAAGAGAATTTTTAAAAGAATTAGGTCTTACTGATGAACAGATAGACAAAATAATGGCTGAGAATGGTAAAGACATTGAAAAATTTAAGACAGAGTTGGATGTCAAGGAAAAGGAGTTGGAAACAAAGAAAAAAGAGATTGAAACCTTGCAAGGGCAATTGGAGACGGCCAACAAAGAAATAGAATCTTATAAAACTATGGATATTGAAGGAATTAAGAGGGCCGCTGAAGAGTATAAAGTTAAGTTTGAACAGGCGCAGAAAAAGGCTAAAGAAGAAATTGAAGCTTTAAAATTTGAACATTCATTGGAGAATGCACTTAATAAAGCCGGAGCAAAGAATGTGAAGGCTGCAAAAGCATTACTTGATATTGAGGCGTTAAAAACCAGCAAGAATATTGACAAAGACTTAGAAACTGCTATTAATGCACTTAAAGAATCAGACGAGTACCTATTTGGTGAGTCAGGTCCAACTGGAACTGGTGGAAGCCTAGGAAACTCGTCTAAGGGCAGAGAAGGTAAAGGTACGGAAGGGAACAGTAGCACCTTCCAATCCATATTAGAAAAAGCAAATATAAGAAAATTATAGGAGGTATGTAAAATGGCTTTTGATCCAGATAATGTATTGTTACAAGATGCGGTAACAGGAGAAATTCCGCAAGAACAGGGAGAATTAATTTTAACTGAATTTGTAACAGGTTCAGTTGTTGCACAATTAGCAAAACCAGAAGTAATGAACAAGCCAAAGAAAGTGTTTACTTACTTAGCAGAAGGACCAGGAGCTTACTGGGTAAGTGAAACCGAAAGAATTCAAACTAGTAAAGCTACGTGGTTGCAAGCAGAGATGGAAGCTAAAAAACTAGGGGTAATCATACCAGTATCTAAAGAATTTTTGAGATATACAGTTACTAACTTCTTTAATGAAATGAAATCAGCAATAGCAGAAGCTTTTTACACTAAATTTGACCAAGCTGCACTATTTGGGAATGACAGTCCATACGCTGTAGGAACATCTGTATGGGAGAGAATAACAGCAAGTGGAAACACTATACAGTATGGCACTAGAGAAAATCTATACCTTGACTTAAATGATCTACTAGCATTAGTAGAAGATGGTGACAATGATCCAAATGGTTTTACTACTACTAGAAGATTTAGAAAGGATTTAAGAGGAGCAGTAGATACTAATAATCTACCAATTTTTAATGATGCAAGGCAAGGAGCGACAGCTCAGGCTTTAGGCTTACCTATTGGATTTGCTGATGGCAAGAGCTGGGATTATGATAAAGCACATCTATTAACTGGAGATTGGGATTATGCTAGATACGGAGTATTACAAGGAATAGAATATGCTATTTCTGAAGATGCAACTTTAACTACAATAGTTGATGAAGAAGGAAATCCAATTAATTTATTTGAAAGAGATATGTTTGCATTAAGGGCAACCATGCACATAGCATTTATGACATTGAAAGAGGATGCCTTTGCTGCATTAGTACCTAAGGTTGAAGGATAGGGGGTATCTCCTATCCTTTGTTTTTTGAAAGGAGTGATGAAATGTTAAAACAATTTATCAAAGATGGAGATATTATAAGCGCAACAGAAAAGGCATATAAAGTGGTTTATAAACAATTAGGATATAAACCATACAAAGAAGAAAACGAAGTTGAGGCAGATATAGATTTAAACAGTTTAAAAGCAGATGAATTAAGACAAATAGCAAAAGAAAAGGGTATCGAAGGTTATGACAAGATGAAAAAGGATGAATTAATTGCTGCATTGGCAGGTGAATAATATGACTGATTTAGAAAAATTAGAAAAATTGGAACAAATGATAGATGAAGAAAACTATCCATACTTTGACGATGAATATTTACAAGCAAGAATTGAGCAAATAGACAAAGAAGAAGATATTACCTTAAAAAGCATTGCTAGAGATTTATGCTTAATAAAGGCAGGAATAGAAGAAATGAAGCTTGGAGATATAACCATTCCTTCACCTAGAAATCATTTTCTAATGTTAGCAAGCAAATATAGGTCCAACAGGACAGGGGTTACGGTGAGAGCAGATGAATACTAAATATTATAAAAAATATATTGAAAAGCTTATAAACTCTAATCCTGCTAACATAACGATTAAAAGAAAAAAAGAAACTGATGATGGTTATGGTGGAACTATTATAGAGGAAATAGATGTAACTGAGGTAGTAACTTTCTATGAGAGAAAAGCACGAAGAGAAGTAGTAACTGATTATGGAACTACCTATACAGGAGTCCAAATTACAAAGATACTTGCAAAAGCTGATGCAGATATTCAAGAAGGTGATACATTTAAGCATGGGGGAAAAACATATAAGGTTCTACACATAAATTCATATATGGATATTTGCAAGCAGATAGAATTGGAAGTGATAGAATGAGTATAAGAATAAAGAATAATTTTAATCCACAGAGGGCAGGAAAAATAGTTAGAGCTGCTATAGGTGCATATGGTGATACTGCAGCAAAGAAAATGGAAGGTGAAGCTAAAAGAGATGCGCCATGGACTGATAGAACAGGTAATGCAAGAAACTCTATTCGTGGCGATTTTGGATGGCAAGGGGATAATGCTGTAATAACACTAAGCGGAAATATGGATTATTCAGTATACCTGGAGTTGGCTCATGAGAAAAAATACGCTATTTTAAAACCTACGATAGACAAAAACGCACCTTCAATTATTAAAGGCTATCAAAAGTTGGTGAAGTAAATGTGGAAAGTAATATTTGATAAATTGAGAGAGAAAGGACTTAATCCATATGCACCAGGGCAACATAAGGGATTATGTAATGAAAGGCATTGTGTAGTAAAAGAAAACACACAAGTACCGTATTTTAATTCCAATAAAGTGGGTTATAGGTTAGTAGATATTATTCTCTTTGTACCAATTAACAGTTATGTAGCAGTAGAACCTTATATGAAAGAAATACGGTCAGCAATGAAGGAGCTCACGTTCCTTAGAAAAACAGGTAATGAAACACCTGTGATTACTGATGATGAGAAAAAAGCCTATACAACAAGTATAGAGTATCAAATTATTAAAAAATTGGAGGGATAATAATGGCATTTGAAAATGTAACGGAATTTCCATTGGCTAATATCGCAAGGGTAGAGATTGAGACAGAAGAAGAAATCCCAAAGCAGTACAGGCTTACTGATGTAGCAAGCGAAGCAGATGTAACTGCTTTTGTTTCTGAAGGAGAAGAGCAGGAATTAAGGGTTAAGAATACCATAAAAGCTCAAAATAAAACAGAGGACATTGTAAAAGGTTATGATATTAGACTTGTAGCAGTTACAATGGTGCCAGAAGTTTTAGCTTTAATTGATGGTGGTACTTGGGATGAGGCTAATCAAAAATATTCGGCTCCTGTTGTAGGTTCACCGGTACAAAGAACACCTTTTACTATGCACATATATACTGAAGAGAAAGACGCTGATGGTGAAACTAAGTCTTATGTTAAATTCAGTTATAAGCATTGTAAAGGTACTCCGGTAAATTACTCTTTGCAGAACGGACAGTTCTTTGCACCGGAGCTTACTGCAAAAAGCCGACCAAAACAAGGTGAAAGTCCTGTAGAATTTGAAATATTAGATGAGCTGCCTGCTTAATTGCAGGTAGCTTTATTTTTAGTATAGGAGGTATGGATTATGAGCGATATTTTAAATATTGAACAATTAAGAGAAATGGCAGTAAAAACTATTGATATACCTGACTTTGATAATAAAGGAACGATTAAAATTAAAGTACAAAAGCCAAGATTATTAACTATGGCAGCTCAAGGGAAAATACCGAATCATTTGCTTAATATAGCGAGTACCATGGTGATGGGGGAAAGAACAAATTCTAATAATAAAGAAAGCCAAGAAGCACTTTTAACTAAGACAGCCAAAATGATAGAATTATATTGTATGGCATGTATGGTGAATCCTACCTATAATGAATTTAAAGATATTATGACTGACGCTCAGATGAATGCAGTCTTTAATTGGGCAATAGGAATGGTAGGGCAGTTAGACTCCTTTCGTACAGACAAAGGAGATGGCACAAGTGATAATAATGGCCAAGAGGTACAACAAAAGGCCGAGTGAGATAATGAATATTGACAATGATTATTTAGCTTATTGCTTTGATGAAGTTGCTTTGTATTTGGAAGTACAAGCAACGGATGATAAAGGGCATATAAATTGGAACAGGATCCGCTGGAAAGATGACAAAAAGAAATCCAATAAAGATTTAATGGATTTTATACAAAAACATGGTTAAGTATGGTATAATATCCCTAAATATATAATTGGAGGGATATTTTATGTCTTTGATATGGTTTTCTTTAGGAGGTATAATTTCTTTAATATTTTTAATTAGAAACATTATTAAAAATAAGCCTAAGACAACACCAGTAATATTTTTATGTGTATTTTTAGTTTTGCTTATTATAGAAGGTGCTTCAACTTTTACAGGTTTTACAACATTTAATAAAACGGATGCAAGATATATTAAGCATAGT